>Ga0070729_10000105_pt1 | contig 193740 bp, 126 predicted proteins | sample tdDd472_FD_66725 | JGI IMG/M metagenome (GOLD analysis project Ga0070729, IMG submission 66725) | Marine sediment microbial communities from the Atlantic coast under amendment with organic carbon and nitrate - tdDd47.2 | ecosystem: Environmental > Aquatic > Marine > Coastal > Sediment...
GCAAGCCTCCACTGTAGTAGCCGTTAAAGTGAAATCAATTTGTCCACCTAAGGCTAGGTCATCTACACCAAAAGTGTACGTAGGATTTTGAATGTCTGTAAAGTCAAATGTACCGTCACCGGTAGTTTCCCACAAAATTTCATTTGTAATATCACCACAAATAACATGAGGGAAGCCCGGGTCAAAAGTAACAAGAGCATCTGCAAAAGTGTAATCTACAGCAACATCTGTACAAATTCCAGTTGGATCACCTGCAAATGCAGTTGGGTTATCAATAAAGATAAGGTCCATGTAATCCTCAGCTGAAACTTGACAAGGGTCAATAGCAGAAGCTGTAACTCCAATGATAATACAACCTTGTGCGTAGTCAACCAGAGGAGCAGGGAAATAAGTAGGATCGATAATGGTCTCATCATCAAAGAAGCCACCACCATTAACATGGAACCACTGCAAAGCATCATAGTCAGCGCCCTCAACCAATCCATCAACAAATGGGAATGGATCGCCATAACATGCATAATCCTGATCTGGCACAATGTTGATAGTTGGAGCTGCCTGGAAAGCTAAAATCATTGCACTATTTTGCGCGCCACACTCCAAAGAAACAACGTTAATTGTAAGAATCACATCGTTATTCGAAAGATCAAGTAGTGATGGATAATAAATTGGATTAACTACACCATCATCACTAAAAGTACCAGTTCCTGAGGTAGTCCATAATATGGAAACATAGTCAGTAACAACAGCACCAGCTAAGGTGTACTCTGTGTCAGTGGCACAGATCATCTCGCTTGGTCCAGCATCAACCATATGAATGGTCACTGTTACATAAGCTTCAGCAACTTCCCCAATTCCATTTTCAGCTACCAGTCTGAACTCTGTAGTTTCAGTAACTGTAACTACCAGGTCGTTGCCTGTTCCAACGGATGTTCCGTTGTCAAACCACTCCCAGTCAGTAATTGGGCCACCATACAAAGCCACTCCCGAAAGTGTTGCATCTCCACTAGCATCACAGATTAACTCTGGTGTAGCAGAAGCTGAAACAATAAACGCAGGAGCACTTAAAGATGCCAGCACATGTGTAAAGAATGGTAAAGTAAATACACCTGTGCCTTTTTGAGCATAGGTAGCTTCACCATACACCGTCACATCTTCGCTGGCATCATAAATCGCCCAGCTAAAAGGCTCGTCGGGTGCAAAACCATCTTTCACTGGTGTTATAGGGTCATCGCCAAAAGACGAGAAACCCAATGCCATACCACCGGTGTACTCAATAGAGCCACCGCAAACCGGTGTCCCTTCGTTGTTAAAGAAAACGCCGACCCAGTCACCATCCTCGAGGGCAACCCCATCGAGTGTTGGTATCACATCAGACGGGATATTCATCACATTGGTAAACAATGTTTCTGTTTTGTCCCATCCTGGTGGGTCTGCCGATACCAAAAAAGGTACCAGCAAAAGCGCCAGTAAGAAATTAATTTTGTAAACTTTTAAAAACATGTAATCCTCCTTTTTTAAGGTTTGAATATAGGTTAATTTAAATAACTAGAAAATAATATCTTTTCCAAACATAGCATAAAATGCGAAACAAATATACAATAAAATTCAAATAATCAAGACCTGCAGTAAAAAAAAAGACAAAAAACGAATCTTATTAACAAATAATTTTTAATCGGCTATTTTTTAATCGCTTAGTCTGTTAATAACTCAACTTTGAATGAAATATTTAGAGTTTTTTAAGAATTTTTTGTAACTTATTGAGCATCAATTAAATTTTGATCTGATAAATTTAGAAATTGAATTTAACTATCAAAGTTAACACCTTTAGAGCCTACAATATAGGCCATTTTTTTGTATTTTCAAGAAAATATCAGAATACCTAAGTTAATTTATAATTTCTTAACAAAAACGCCCATGAAAGATGCATATTTAGCTTTTAATGTTTAAGCATTATCTCAAAATAAATAGAAATAAGCTGATATTTCATATTGAAACTACACTTTAAAATGTGCCAGATAAACTACCTTAATTATATGATTCATTCAAAGAAACTTTCGCATTCAAATCCCATAAAAATTCATCATTTCGGGCAGTGAGCATTTCATATTTATATTTCATTTTTTTAACAAGTTGTCAAATTTAATGAAATTTATTGTCTATAACAATAATCGGAGTAAAATTCTTTGTTTTTATATTTATACAGGTGAACAGTTTTATTAATAAATGTTGCCATATTATCATTATACTTTCAGCGAGTAAACACCTGTTGAAATTTTAAATCCCAATATAAAAAGAGATTTTTATAATCTATTATTCCTTATCATATTCTTATTCTCTTATAGAAATATTTGAAATAGATATGAATTAGGCTATAAGGCTGATACAAGTATTATTTTTTGATTTTTAATTGCATCAACAAAATTACGCATTTTGGCGCCCTTTAATACACCCCAAGCCTATTTTTAAGGATTATGTCGCGAGAAATGATATCTCTCGTTATATCGCATTTAATAAAGCCATTTTTTACTACATATGCTGATTTTATAATTCTTTAAATATTTTTCAATAACTCAGAATCTAATTCTTCATATAGATTCCAACCGTAAATATATAAGAAGCCATGTAGCATTTAATTTTCTTTTATTAATACATATTTAAATATGCACATTTAAGACTTTAATAGGAAATTCAAAAGGATCAAATTGATATTTAAAAACTGGTTGGTATACAACATTTAAATTAAGAGATGAGTTAATTTGGGGCAAAAAAAAAGCAGGCTCAAAATTGAGCCTGCTTTTCATATTTCCGAAAAAGTATTTTTAATCTTTTACAGAATCCACGATTGCTTTAAAAGCATTGGGATGGTTCATTGCAAGGTCAGCTAGAACCTTGCGGCTAAGCTGGATATCATTTTTGTGCAATTTCCCGATAAATACCGAGTAAGACATTCCATACTCGCGAACACCTGCATTGATTCGTTGAATCCAAAGTGCCCTAAAATTTCTCTTTTTTGTGCGTCGGTCACGGTATGCATACTGCTGGCCTTTTTCGTATGCATTTTTGGCCACCGTCCAAACGTTTTTCCTTCTCCCGAATTGACCCTTTACTTTTTTGAGGATCTTTTTTCTCCGGGTTCTTGATGCTACTGCATTTACTGATCTTGGCATTTTACTAAATTTTTTACGTTAGCGCCCCGCACCCCGGGGTCTTTTTCTGCTAAGCGCAAGTTAAACAATTGATTAATTTTTACTTTAGGATCATTGCTCTTACATTTTTCACATCTGCTGGGTCTACAATGGCATAGTAACCGAGGTTACGTTTGCGTTTTTTCGACTTCTTTGTCAAAATGTGACTTTTGTAAGCATGCTTCCTTCTGATTTTACCAGTACCTGTAACGGTAAACCTTTTCTTGGCACTGGACTTTGTCTTCATCTTCGGCATTACTAAAAGTATTTAATTTAATGGATAATAAATTTATGTTGATCACAAATTAATTCTTCTTTGGCGTAATGATCATAATCATCCGCTTTCCTTCAAGTTTCGGGAGTCTTTCAACCTTCCCATATTCTTCCAACTCCTGGGCAAATTTTAAAAGGATGATCTCACCTTTATCTTTATAAATAATCGACCTTCCTTTAAAAAAGACATCAACCTTAACCTTTGCACCATCTTCTAGAAATTTTTTCGCATGATTCAACTTAAAGTTGAAATCATGCTCATCAGTGTTAGGTCCAAGCCTGATCTCCTTTACAACTATCTTTGCCGTTTTGGCTTTGATCTCCTTTTGCTTTTTCTTTAGTTCGTAAAGGAATTTTTTATAATCGATTACTTTACAAACCGGCGGATTGGCTGTGGGAGATATCTCAACCAAATCCAAATCCAGATTTTCAGCAATTTCCCTGGCTTCTTTAATATTAAAAATACCAGGCTCCACATTCTCACCAACTACACGTACTACCGGCGCTGCAATTTCTCTGTTAATTTTATGCGGGTTTTCCATTTGCCTACGCATAGGCCTTCTTCCTGAAAAACGCTTTTTAAATGGTGTAGCTATAATTTAATTCTCCTATCTTTGGTTAAAAATATAAATCTGAAAATATATTGACTGACTAATTAATTCTCTATCATTTTACTAATTTCGGTCTTCACTGTATCTGCAAATTCTTCAATGCTCATCGAACCCAGATCACCTTCTCCTTGTTTACGAACTGAAACTGTTAAACCTGACTCCTCTTTCTCACCAACTATTAACATATAAGGGATTCTCTTTAACTCAGCATCGCGGATTTTCCTTCCTGTCTTTTCACTTCGTCCATCAATTTCAGCGCGAATGTCTAATTTATCGAGCAAAGATAAAACTTTTTCGGCATACGCCTGATATTTTTCACTGATTGGCAGGATGATAGCCTGCTCCGGCACCAGCCATAACGGGAATTTTCCGGCACAATGCTCAATCAATACAGCAACAAAACGCTCCATCGAACCAAAGGGCGCACGGTGAATCATAACAGGACGGTGTTTCTCGTTATCACTGCCAACATACTCAAGTTCAAAGCGATCGGGCAGATTATAATCCACCTGGATAGTTCCCAATTGCCACTTACGGCCCAGTGCATCCCTAACCATAAAATCCATTTTAGGACCATAAAAAGCTGCCTCACCATATTCAATCACTGTTTCAAGATCTGATTCTTCAGCAACTTCAAGGATGGCTTTCTCGGCCTTATCCCAATTCTCGTCAGTACCAATATATTTTTCTGTGTTGTCAGGGTCACGTAATGAAATCTGCGTTATAAAATCACTGAAATCTAAAGCCTTAAAAATCTTCATCACGATTTTCATGACCCCTTTAAATTCTTCTTTTACCTGTTCGGGAGTACAGAAAATGTGTGCATCATCCTGAGTAAAACCCCTGACGCGTGTAAGTCCATGTAATTCACCACTCTGCTCGTACCTGTAAACTGTACCAAATTCTGCATAACGGATTGGAAGATCTTTATAGGAATGTGGTTTGGCTTTATAAATTTCACAATGATGGGGGCAGTTCATAGGTTTGAGGAAAAATTCCTCGCCTTCGACCGGGGTTGAAATGGGCTTGAAAGATTCTTCACCATATTTTTGATAATGACCGGAAGTCTTGTATAATTCAACGTTACCAATGTGTGGTGAAATTACAGGTTTGTATCCAGCTTCTCTTTGTGCTTTTTTCAAAAATGTTTCGAGGCGCTCGCGAAGTTCTGCACCTTTTGGCAACCATAAGGGTAAACCGGAGCCTACCTTCTGAGAAAAAGTAAATATTTCAAGGTCCTTCCCAATTCTTCTATGGTCACGCTTTTTCGCTTCTTCAAGCATAACAAGATACTCTTCCAACTCTTTGTTTTTTGGAAAAGTAATACCATATATTCTTGTTAACTGCTTCCTTTTTTCATCTCCCCGCCAATATGCACCAGCAATAGCTAATAGTTTTATAGCCTTAACAAAGCCAGTACTCGGTAAATGTGGTCCACGACACAGGTCAACAAAATTACCAGATTTATAAAAAGTAATACTGCCATCTTCCAGTTCGCTGATCAGCTCCAACTTATATTCATCGCCTTTTTTGGTAAAAAAATCTAAGGCTTCTGCTTTGGTTACTTCAGTTCGGTTATACGATTGCTTTAGCTTCGCCAATTCTTTCATTTTTGCCTCTATCTTTGGCAGATCGGCATCGGTGATCATTTTATCACCTGTATCAACATCGTAATAAAACCCATTTTCAATATCAGGACCAATACCAAATTTTGCACCGGGGTACAATGCTTCAATAGCTTCCGCCATCAAATGAGCTGAAGAATGCCACATGGTAGCTTTGCCCTCAGTATCTCGCCAGGTCAGAAGTTGAACTGCAGCATCCTCGTGGATAGGCCGGTTGGCATCCCAAACTTCACCATTGACTTTGGCCGAAAGAACGTTCCTGGCCAAACCTTCGCTAATGCTTCTGGCAATATCCAATCCACTAACCCCAGCTTCAAATTGTCGCACACTATTGTCCGGTAGTGTTATATTGATCATAAATAAATATGTGTCTGTTTTTCTAAAATTGGGCGCAAAAGTAATAAGTTTTACCGAAACAACATAATGTAAAGCATTAAATTATCAAAAAAATGATAAGTAATCTTTTACCTTAAATCCTTGTCAAAAAAGCTATTTGCTAGAATATACGAATCCTTTGGTGCTAAATATTTTATACTTGTTATGTCTCTAAATGATTCGAACACATATTAACTCTTAATCTTAAAATTTCTTGCTCGAAAATAAGAGTGTTTCCTGACAGAAGATGAACAAATGTAGTTCTTGAAGGATACACCAATTATTTTTATTTAAAACCTGTTTCTTATCTCAGCTAACCATAAACTTGCTTTTTTCTTCCGTTAAATGAATGTGTATTGGAAATACTGAAAATTAAATCAATATTTGTACATCTATTCTGCATACTAACAAATCGATCAATGAATATTTTTACTATATCTACTCATGATAAAACTACACTGAGATGATAAAGATCGTCTGCAATATCAAACACCTTTTCTGTGTTTTTGGCTTTTTGGTCATTCATTGTTATTTGAGCCCACAATCTCTATACGTTATTGCTGATATCAATGCCATTGGCGATATTCCCATTCAAGCCTATGATATTGATGGTACAGATCTCGTTTTTCAAGCCGAGTACCAGATACCAAATCATGAAGACGGAGCAATAGGAATTGCAGTCGATCCGGTGAACAATTTTTTATTTATTACCTACGAAGAATCATATGTTATTCAATTGGTAGATGCCCAAACCATGACCGGACAAGGTACAGCAAGTGCTGGCTCAGCCTCAGACCTGGCAGGCATTGTATACAATAACGAAACAATGAACCTGTACACTGTCGACAGGAATAAACCCGTATTATACTCCTATCTCTGGTTACCGGAACAAAAAACCCTGCAATGGCAGCAAACTGTCACGCTACAAAACACCACAGCATTTGGCATTTCGCTTGATGAACTTAACCAATTGCTGTATGTTGCAAACAATGATACTTTGATTAATGTTTTTGACGTGAACACATGGGAATTGGTAAATGAGATTATCCCAAAACATGGCTCCACCAACATTGCGATTGATCAATACAACCAGCTACTCTATTCGGGTGGTAAATTTGCCGGTAATGAATTTTTAGAAAAAATTGATTTAACCGATTTTAGCTCTGAGAGCATCTACCTAGGACCTGGCATCGGAGTGATGGGTATTATTGTCAACCAGATCACAGGGCTGGTTTATTTATCAACTGGTGACCACGACTCCGGAGACAACCTGCAGGTTTTTAACTCGATGCTTGAAAACCTTTACAGTTCCGAAAGGATTGGTGACCCAACAGGCATAACTACTGGTGCCGCTTATAATCCATTGAATTTTGACATTTTAAACATTCCGGATTGCAATTTCCCGGGAGATGAAATTACCGCTGAGTTGATATATTTTAACATGCTGGAGCAGTCGCTGGAAAATGTGGAGGTATTAATTGATATTCCCGAGGGTACTACATTTGTTTCGGCATCAAATAACGGAATATATAATCCTGGCTCGAATCGTGTTACCTGGACCATTGGAACCGTACCACCAAGTATAACACCATATTACTTATACCTAACAATTAAAGTAGATGACAATTTCATCGGAAATACTATGATGCTAGCAAAAATTTTGGGTTCGATGGGCCAAACCTCCGTTGGGAAACATTTTGCTGTGGTACAAGCAATCCTTCCGGAGGTTTCAGGCGAAACCAATATTTGTGAAAATTTATCCTACACCTACACAACAGAACACCATGAATATTTAAATTATAACTGGATCACTAACAATGGAACTGTCACACAGGGACAAGGAACCAACCAGGTGGAAGTAATATGGCAGGGAGCTGATTATGGGGAATTATACGTAGAAGTTGGTGTAAATAACACTGATTGTTACAATTTTTCTGATCCATTAATTGCGAGCATTTCTGCTGGACCAGTTAATCAAATAAATGGACCAAACATTGTTTGTCTTGGCGACACCTTAATATATAGCGCTGATTACCACCCTGGGAGTTCATATTTTTGGACAGTTAGCTCCGGAATGGCCACACTCATTTCAGGCATAATGGAGAACCAATTAAAAATGACCTGGAAACAAAAGGGAGAATCGGTGTTAACCTTAACAGAAACTGATATTCTTTCCAACTGCCCCTCAACCCTGAATTTTGATACATATGTTGCAAGCTATCCCGAACTTAACCTGGGACCAGCCGATACCGTTATCTGCCCTCTCGACACGCTGACCTTAAGTGCGGGGACTCAAGGAGAACAAGTGTTATGGTCGACCGGTGATACAACAAGAACCCTAAAAGTGGGCACATCAGGAATTGGAGTTACAAGCAAATTGATTTCTGTGCTTGTAGAGAATGAATACGGATGCATATCGATGGACAGCATAAAAGTGATTTTTGATTTTGGAGCATGTACAGGCATTGATGATCATTTAATAAAGAAGTATTTAAGTATTTTCCCAAATCCTGTTGCAGGAAATTTATTGCAAATTTCTTCTGTCATCCCTTTGGAAAATTTAAGAATATCCATTTTCGACCTGCTTGGCTCAGAACTATATTCATCGCAACCACCAAACAACATGTTTCAGGAAATTATTGATGTTTCAGAATACACCCCCGGTATATATTTTATCGAATTCAAATCAAATACTTTTAGCGGGGCGGTTAAATTGCTGATTCCATAAACAGTAATCAACAGGATCAAAAGAATGAAATGCACCGATTGATAACATATTTCACATTGCTGTTGTTTATTCCAATAGCTACCTTATCACAGGAAAAAACAAACAACTGTCCATCATCCAGGGGGGAAGCCAGGGTCTGGTATTTCGGCGGATTTGCAGGACTTAATTTTAACATTAGCCCAACTGAAGTAATAACCAGCAAATCTACACTCCAATCACTCGAAGGGAATGCCTGTATTTGCGACAGCCTTGGCAACCTAATCTTTGCTCTTGGAGGAAACACCAAAATAGAAGTTTACAATAACCAACTTCAACCCCAGCCCCAAATAACAGGAATTGGTGGGAATGTGTCTTCCACCCAACCCTCAATCATCATTCCCAGGCCGGGGCAAGATGGCCTCTATGATATTTTTCTGTTGAATCTCCCAATTGATCATCCCAATTTTGAAAATGGCCTGGTACATAGTGTTATTGATGCTTTTAATCCATCTGAACCAATTTTGGCTGCTGAACCCGACACATTACTTCCAAAAGTTGCTGAGGGCATTTCGGCAGTTCACCATCAAAACCAGGAGGATATATGGGTATTGGTGCATGAATGGGAATCTAATACTTTCATTGCCTACCTAATTGGCCCCGAAGGGTTGCTTAACCGGGATAATCCAGTCAGAAGTCAGGTAGGGAGCTACCGTGGAGGCGAAACAAACTATGCCATCGGCACACTAAAATTTTCGCCTGATGGCACCAAAGCAGCCTATACATTTTATACCAATCAAAAGGTTGAGTTATACGATTTCGATAATTCTACCGGAGAATTAAGCTTCATGTCTTCTACATCTTCAGACTATGAAGCTATTTATAGCTGTGAATTTTCAACTAACAGCAGCAAACTTTATATTTCAACAACACACCTTGATACACCTGAAAATTTCGTTTCGAGGATTTACCAATTTGATCTAAATCAAGGAGCAAATTGGTTTGAATTCCCAACCGAGATCGCATCAAATAATTCGAAGGGGTTTTTTTGCGGAATGCAACTGGCAGCCGATGGGAAAATTTATGTTGCCCGCTCACCGAGGTATGACGAATACATTGGCATCATTCACAATCCTGATAGAAACAAGGAGGAATGCAACTTTAATACAATTAATAATAATGTAAGTAACGGGCTGCGGCTAGGTGAAAAGAAATCCCGGTTCGGGCTGCCCAACTTCATCCAATCCTGGTTTAACCTGCCTTCATTTTTGTACGCAGCAAACTGTTTTTCAGATGGCACAAAATTCAGCATTCTCAACACTACAAATATTGATTCCGTAAAATGGGATTTCGATGACGGCACCTTATCAAATCATTTCAAACCCACCCACAGGTACTCCTCACCCGGAAGTTACAAAGTACAACTTTATAAATTCTTTAACGGGATGGAGTTTGCATCCACATCAGAGGTAATCATCAATAAACTGCCTGAAGTAGAAATTAATGGCGGCCCGGATACAGTTCTGGTATTTACAGGAACCACTGCAAGGTTGGAAATTGAAAACAGTTTTACTTTCCAGGAATGGAGTAATGGTTCAACTGAATATTTTATTGAGGTATCCGAACCTGGCCATTATTGGGTTCAAGCATCTGATCAAAACTGTTGCCTGCAAAGCGATACGGTTTTTGTTAAGGAAATCAGGTTATTTATACCCAATGCTTTTCTTCCAGAAAGCGGAGGGCAGGATGCCACTTTTGGTGTGGTGGATATGGACAACGCAATCTTAGAAATGAATATGCTTATTTACGACCGCTGGGGGAAAATGGTAAAGGAACTAAAAGATAAATATGACTACTGGGATGGAAGCGGATACCAGTCGGGTGTTTACTTCTACACTATAAAATCCAGTATGGTTGATGGAACAAATTTTTCAAAAAACGGGAATGTCACTTTACTGAGGTAGTTATTTTGATAAACCAAATACGCACATATACTGTTGTTAATATAGTTTTACTTTCCTGCTTGATTCAGGTACAGGCCCAGGATTTGCATTATTCCCAGTTTTTCGAGCATCAGTTGTTTTTAAATCCTGCACTCAATACCAGTACAGATTGCGGAGGAAGGGCAGGGTTGATTTATCGGGACCAGTGGAACCAGTTTAACTCGCCATTTAAAACCATGTCGGCGTATTATGAGGGCATAGCCAGGCCTTCGTTTTTGAGAAATGATTTTGTTGGTTACGGTGCCTTTGTTTACCAGGATGTTGCTGGTGACGGCAATCTGAAAACAGTTGGTGGTCAGTTAAATTTTTCTTTCAAACATTTTTTAGGATACAAAAGGGACACTGTTTTTGTAAGTCTTGGTTTCGGAATTGGCGGAGGCCAAAGAAGTGTGGATTTTACTAAACTAACTTTTGCCAGCCAATGGAATGGAGTAAATTTAGACCCAAATCTTCCGCCAGAATTGGCCAACCAAAACAACAAAAAAGGTTTTCTCAATCTTGATTTTGGCATGGTTTTTTACTACTCGAAGTATGATGTTGCCAGTAAGCGATCGTTATATAATTTTGAGTTTGGAGCAAGTATTTCGCACCTGAACAGGCCGGATATTTCCTTTTTTAATAACGATGAACCATTGAACTATAAAATTAATTTGCACGGCAGGTTTTCCAAACATATTGGAGCTAATTTAAAAATAACTCCTGGCTTCCTGTATTCCAATCATCACCCTTACAACGAAATAGTTTTTGGAGTTGATTTCAGGCAATTTCTTCAAAAGATTAACCTGTCGAAAAGAAACTATAGAAACAATAACGGGAACAACATTTATTTAACTTACGGGCTCTGGTTCAGGTTTTCAGAATTAAGAGATATTATCCCAAAAGTAATATTCTCGATGAATGGATTTGACCTTGGCATTTCGTACGACATTTCACTATTGAATAAATATGCAGGCAGTTCGCACAAGGGAGGTTTTGAAATATCACTCAGCAAAAATTTTAATTGCAACAAAAGGTGGTACTCATGGGGATCGGATTATTAAAAAAGATCTATTATACCCTGATCCATTTAACAAGCTACTCACTCTCTAAAATACCGATTTCAGTTCGTCGGTTTTTAGCTCTGCCTTGCTCAGTATCGTTTTCTTCAAGCGGCATCGATGACCCAAAACCTTTAAAAGCTAAACGCCTGGAATCTATTCCATTTCCAACCAGGTAATCGTAAACTGATTTTGCACGGTTTGATGATAACTCCTGGTTGTATTCTATTTCACCCGTGTTATCGGTATGCCCTCTTATTTCAACTTTTAATCCTGGATTATTATTCAAAAATTCAATCAGCTTTTTAAGCTCTGTAAAAGATGATGTTTTGAGCTGGTAATCATCCGTTTCAAAAAAGATATTCCGCAGAACCATGATTTCATCTTTCCGGATTGGAGTTAAATTTACATCAACAAAATAGGGTTCGATGGCACTGGTAAAGCCATTTATTGCAAAATTTTCGGAATAAAATAAATACCCCGATGCGGAGACATTCAGTGCATATTCCATGTTGGTTGGGATGCAAACCAGGAATTCACCATTTGCGGGATCGGAAAAAGAACGAACGATTTCCATCCCACTCTTCAAATCGATCAAGCTGAAGTAGGCTTCCAAAGGTAGCTTACTAAATTTGTCTTTCACTACACCTTTCATAAATGTTGAGGCAACTGGCCTTGCATCACCGGTGAGTTCAAACTTGAAAATATCATACCCTCCCATGCCTTTATGCTGGTTAGATGAAATGTAAGCTTTATCGCCCCATGCATTGACAATTATATTGATTTCGTCGGATGGGGTATTGACAGGATAACCCAGGTTTACAGGCTCAGACCAATTACCGCTTGAATCTAACCTGGAAACAAACAGGTCCATTCCTCCCATGCCCACGTGACCATCTGATGAGAAATACAAAGTTTGACCATCGGGATGGATATAAGGTGCCATTTCTGATTTTTTGGTATTGATAAACTCACCCAGGTTTTCCGGGTTAGTCCATTCGCCATTGTCCTGCAAGCGGCTCATCCAAATATCCGATTGACCTTTACCTCCTGCACGATTGCTAACAAAGTACAGCGTCCTTCCATCTGAAGAAAGCGATGGTTGGGTCTCCCAGGCATTGGTATTTACAATAGGTCCAAAGTTTACAGGATCGGTGGTTTTATCGCCCATAACTTTAGCTGCATAAATATCGCAACTACCATAGCCATCCGGCCTGTGGCATCCTGCAAAAAGTAAAAACCGCCCGTCAGCGGTAATAAACAAAGCCCCCTCATCGCCTGAAGTATTTATCGGGGGCTGGAGTTTCATTGCAGTTTCCCAATATTCATTCCTATTGCTTCGGGATGAAAAATAAAAATCCTCACCTTTGGCCCCAGCCCTTTCATCCAGCTGCCTTCGGGTATAATAAAGTTGTAATTCGTCCGATTTTACAGAATTGATGTACTCGTGATTTGAAGAATTAATTCCCTCGCCCAGGTTTACAGGCTCAAATGGAACCGGATTCTTCATGGCATCTATTGAAAAAATACAACAGGCTTTCAAAAATTCAGCATCTTCAGCACGGCCACCCGATGATTTGTACCGAAGAAATTTGTTAAATCGCGTGAGCGCCCTCTGGTAATCTACAAGTTCAAAATAGGATAAGCCAGAAAAATACAATGCTTCGGGGTATTTATCCGCATCCTTATCTATTACCTTACCATAAATGTCAACTGCTTTTTCAAATTCTTCCTTAGTCCTGTAAACATCACCCAGGAGCATATAGGCCTCAAGGAAATTTCCATCTACACCGATGGCTTTATTCAGGTCTGCTTCGGCGTCATCAAAATTTAAAAGATTGAAATTCTTTTCTGCTAGCTCGTAAAACTTTATGGCACGTTTAGATGTGGACGATAGCTTTTGTGAAAATAATTGTGAAGGCGCAATTACAAAAATCGCAACAGTTATATAAAAAAAATACAAGTATGTAGAAATTCCTTTTACCAAGCTTATTTAGATAAAATCGATTACAGGTAATAAACACGAATGAAAGGAATAAATTGTGGGGAGAGGTTGAGTGTAAATATTGAGAATATCGGATGGCGGGTGTTGGATGACCAAACTAATGTTTGATTTAAACACATCAAAGTTTCACTACTTTCCTGCTTATTTCTTTATCCGGCAATTTAATATGGAGGAAATAGATACCGGGTAATTGGCCTCTTAGTTCCAATATTATCTCCTGCCGACCAGGATGTTTAATTTTAAAGTATTGGTCTTTTACAAAAACACCGGATGCATTGTAAATTTTTATGATTGCCACACCCGGCCCGGTTGAATTAAAACATAACACAGCATTATCAGACAGGGGATTTGGAGAAATTATAAATTCATCCTGTGAAAGAAAATTTTCAATAGAAAGGCTGCATTCCTCCTCAACTTCCAGCTGACTGCTACAGCCGTTTGCATTATTACGGATTGTAACCTTTCCATTTGGAGCAGACAGGTAATCACAAATACTCTCAACAGCACAATTTGCAAGCAACGGATTATCTATGATTGTTAATTCTGTTATTGAAGCCGCATCAATATTCCGCAAATCTGTGATGTTTGCCAGTATGGCATTTTCTCTAACCACCAACAGGCCATCGATATTCTTAATACCGGCTAATCCCGCTAAGGTATTCAGGGCATCATTATCAATAACAGAAAGTCCGCCCGAAATAGAAATGATGTTGTTCAAACCAATCAAACTAAATAGTGTTTTATTTGATGAAATCGTAAGCCCGCCACCCAAGGAAGCAATTTTGTGCAATCCTATTAAACTGGTAAGGGCAGGGTTGCCCGAGATTGAAAGATATCCTCCGATAGATGAAACATTTCCAAGGCCATCAATACTCACCAGGGAATTATTGTAGCGAGTTTCAAAATCTCCTCCAATAAAAGAGATGCTTTCCCACTCATCTAGATCAGTCAACATGGTGTTCCCTTCAACGATAAGGGATCCTGCAATAAATTTCACTTTTTCTAATCCGGCAATACCTTGCAATGTTTTATTGTATTTAATTTCAAGATTGCCATCGATAAAGGAAACATTTTCCAGGCCTGCCAGTGTGGGTAAAAGATTATTGTCGTTTATCGAAATGCCACCTACCCTTGATTTTAAATTCACCAGTGCTGTTAAACTATTCAAAACAGGATTATCATGAATTGAAATCAATCCACCAATAGTATCTACGCTGTCCAATCCCGCTAAACTATTCAAAGTATCATTCGATCCAATCACAAGAGATCCTCCAATAACGGTCAAATTATTCAATCCGTTGAAACTCGTCAGTGACGGGTTGCTATGATACCACGAACCACCAACAGTAATATCTCCGGCAACAGAAGCCAGTTTTTCCAGTCCATTAAAACTGGTCAGGGTATTGTTGCCAATAATATTAAGGTCTCCCCCAATCGAGTTCACATTGTCGAGGCCTGAAAAATTAATCAGGGTATCATTTTCAACAATCAAAAGGTCCCCTCCTATCGAGGCCAGGTTTCCTAACCCGGTTAACCTGTCAAGTAACTTATTACTATAAAAATGAAGGTTACCCCCTATCGATTTCAAATTTCCAAGGCCTGATAAATTGGTCAGAGCATTAACCGATAGTATTTCAAAATTGCCCCCGACAGAGGTTAAAAAATCCAATCCAACCAGGTTCGTAATATCATCGCCTTCAATTAAAACATCACCTTCAATTTCAGTACAGTGAGGAAAACCATCCCTAAAATTATCAATCTGTGACTGTGATTGAAACACTATGCCTTCAGGAAGACATGAAACTGAGGATTCACATATTGAAGCTACCTGCCCTTGATTTTTGCATCCGAATGCATTGTCCTCAATTAAAATTGTAGCGTTGGGAAGGGCCAGGTAATCGCAAATACTCTCGATTGAACAAACAGACAGGTGGTCGTTATCAAAAACGGACAAATCATCTATGGATCCGGCATCAATATTTTCCAGACCGGATAAATTTGTCAGGATATCATTTTCAACAACCCACAAGCTTCCACCAATGGATGTAAGGTTTTCAAGCCCTGTTATATCAATCAAGGAATTGTTATTGTAAATATCGAGATCACCCTGTATATTGGTCAAATTCGTTAAGCCATTCAAATTGGCCAGGGTATCGTTTGATTGAATTAAGAGCCCACCTCCTACGGCATCAATATTACTCAGACCAGAAATATCGTTCAACAGAGCGTTTCCACCAGTCCAGGAATTACCAATTTTTAAATTTCCTTCAACATAAGTCAAACTCTCTAAACCTGAAAAAGCAGTCATGACATCATTTCCTGAAACCTCAAAATTTCCACCAATGTAGGATACAGCCTCAAGCCCTGTGAGGTCAACCAATGAATTATTTGCCTGTATCAAAAGGCTTCCGTTAAAGGAAGTTACATTACTTAAAGGCAACAAATCAGTCAACACATCATTGTCTGAAATTTTAACAAAACCATCGAAAAAGGTAATATTGTTTAACCCTGATAAACTGAGTAGTGCATCATTGTCGTGAATGTAAAGAAGTCCGCCAATAGAAGCCAGGCTTTCAAAACTAGCCAGGCTGGTCAATGCTGGATTACCTCCACTTTCAAGGCTTCCTATGATCAAATTACCATCAATTGAAATAACATTCTCCAAACCCGCCAAACCGGATAGAATGTCATTGCCGCTAATTTCAAGGTTGCCACCGATGGTATCTACATTATTAAAACCTGAGAAAGCAGCAAGTGAATTATTATTGATAATTCTGAGATTCTCTTCAATTGACAATAAATTATTCAGCTCTACCAAACTCATCAACTCATCGCATCCCATTATTTCAAGATCCTTGCCTATGTATGATAAATTTTCTAATCCCGCTAAACTAACCAGGGTATCATTATTCCCAATAAAAAGGGAACTCCCTATAAAAGTTAAGTTAACTAAACCTTCTATACTATTGAGCAGGGGGTTTCCATTATCAATTCCACCAATCAAAAGACCACCTCCAATGGCTGTTAATACATTTAATCCGTTCAAATGGGAAATGTCGCTACCACGAATAATAACATCGCCTACAATTGCATTACACTCGGGGTGATTGGTTTGAAAATTATCAATCTGAGCCTGGGAAGTAAAGGAGATTCCATCGGGCAGGCATGAACTGGACCCATCACACACAGCTAGCGCCTGCTCCTCACTATCACAGCCAAATGTATTGCTATGGATTAGCACAGTTCCATTTGGGCTGACAAGGTAATCGCAAATACTCTCAACCGCACAGGCTGATAAGAGATCGTTGTTGAAAATGGACAAATCATCTATTGTCCCCGCATCAATATTATCCAATCCCGATAAATTTATCAATGCATCATTGTTTTCAACTTTCAGGCTCCCCTCAATGGATGATACATTGTAAAGGCCCGAAACGCTGTTTAAGATGGGGTTAAAATGAATTTCGAGGTCTCCGCCTACAGAGGTCACATTATCCAGGCCGGTTAAATCGGTCAAGGCAAAATTGAAATAAATATCAAGATCACCAGGAACTGATGACAGGTTTTCCAGTCCTTCTAAGTTGATCAGAACATCGTTTGATTGTATATAAAGGCTTCCTCCAATCGAGTCCAGATTACTAAGACCTGAAATATTTGTCAATAGAGCGTTTCCACCACTCCATGAATTACCAATTTTTAAATTTCCCTCAACAAAATTCAGATTCTCCAAACCCAATAAACTGGACAGGACATCATTACCTGAAACTTCAAAATTTCCGCCAATCGAAGAAATAGCATCAAGTCCGGTGAGGTTAATCAAAGAATTATTTGATTGTACTAAAAGACTTCCACCGACTGAAGTTACACTGCTCAGGGCTAATAAATCTGTCAATGAACCATTATCAGAAATTTTAACAAAGCTATTGAAGGATATGATATTGTTTAATCCGGATAATTCATCAAGCTCATCATTGTCATGAATATATAGAACTCCTCCAATGGCAGCCAGGCTTTCAAGGTTTGATATGCTGGAAAGGACGGGATTCCCTCCATAATCATCATTCCCAATGATCAATCCTCCTGAAATTGAAGAAAGGTTTTCCAGACCTGCCAAACTGGATAATTCTTCGTTGCCACAAATCTCAAGGTGGCCTCCAATGGAATCAATATTTTCCAATCCTGATAAAACAAGCAGTGCATTGTTATTGATAATTCGGAGATCCCCTTCAATAGCTGGCAGGTTGTTAAGTTCCGCTATACCCAGCAACGCATTGTTATCTATGATTTCAAGATCATCGACAATGGATGCCAGGTTCTCCAATCCCATCAAACTGACCAGGGAATTATTGTTAACAATATTAAGGGAAGTACCAATGAAAGTTAAATTTGCTAATCCTTCAATACTATTCAGCGAAGGATTTCCACTTTGCTCGTTACCAATCGACAAACCACCCCCGATGTCAGTTAAAACGCTTAAGCCGTCCAAGTTAATGATATCATTCCCGGCAATAAGAACATCACCTTCAACGGCATTGCATTCAGGGTGATTGTTTTGAAAATTATCTATCTGCTCTTGTGTGGTGAATGTTATTCCATTGGGCAGACAGTGAATCGACCCTTCACACACATCTGCCACCTCTCCCTGATCGTTACAACCAAATTTGTTGTTATAAATTAAGATCGTTCCATTGGGGCTGGCCAGATAATCACAGATACTTTCAACAGAACATTCAGACAGTGAAATGTTATTGAAAATGGACAAATTGCTTACTGACCCGGCATCAATATTATCCAGGCCGGATAGGTTTGCAAGGATATCATTTTTTTCGATTTTCAGATAACCACCAATTGAATTAATGTTTTCCAGGCCATTTAAACTGGTCAATGAGTCATTGTAGGAGATGTCAAGGTTTCCCTGGAGTGAGCCAACACCTTCCAATCCTTCCAGATTGTTTAACATTTCGTTTACCTGCACATAAATACCACCAACAACGGAATCCAGGGTACTTAATCCGCTAAGGCTTGTCAAAACCATGTTACCACCTGTCCAGGGATCACCAATTCTTAAATTCCCTCCTACATAAGACAAACTCCCCAATCCTGATAAACTTGTTAGTGTGCTGTTTCCTGAAACCTCAAAATTTCCACCAATTGTGCTTACATTTTCCAGCCCCGACAGGTTTGGAATGGAATTGTTTTGATGTATGAGAATTCCTCCACCAATAGATGTTACATTACTCAGGGCCAAAATATCTGTCAATGCTTCATTGTCAGAAATTTTAATAAAGCTATTGAAGGATGTAATATTGTTCAATCCTGATAAATCACCAAGTTCATCATTGTTGTGAATGTAAAGAATTCCACCAATGGTAACCAGACTTTCAAGGTTTGATATGCTGGTTAAAGAGGGATTGCCGCCATAATCGCTGTGGCCAATTAAAAGATTTCCTGAAATCGATATTAAATTTTCCAAACCAGCCAAACTGACTAATGCTTCGTTACCACAAATTTCAAGGTGGCCTCCAACGATATCTACATTTACCAGCCCTGTTAAAGTATTCAGTGCATTATTATTGATAATTCTGAGATTCTCCTCGATGGCTTGCAGGTTGCTAAGTTCGGTTATACTCATCAAGGCATTGTTATCCATAATCTCAAGATCATCGCCAATTGAAACCAGGCTCTCCAATCCCTGCAAACCGGCCAGGGAATTATTGTTTCTAATATGAAGTGCCCCCCCGATGAAAGATAAATTTGCTAATCCTTCAATACTTGTGAGCGAAGGATTACCACTTTGCTCATTACCAATTGATAAACCACCACCTATGTCTGTCAAAACACTTAATCCGTTCAAATTGGTAATATCACTCCCTGTAATAACAATATCCCCATCAACAGCATTGCACACCGGGTGGTTGGATTGAAAATCATCTATCTCCTGCTGGGTCGTGAAGATTATGCCATTGGGAAGACAATGTACCGACCCTTCACATACATCCACCACTTGTCCCTGATCATTACAACCAAATTTGTTGTCGTAAATTAAGATCGTTCCATTCGGACTGGCCAGGTAAGCGCAAATACTTTCGGCAGAGCAATCAGACAATGAATTATTATTAGAAATGGACAAATCCTCCATTGACCCGGCATCAATATTATCCAATCCGGATAGGTTCTCCAGGACATCGTTTTTCTCGATTTTCAGGTAGCCTCCAATAGAACTCAGGCTGTCCAAACTGTTTAAACTAGTCAATACGTCATTGTAGGATATTTCAAGGTTTCCATGGATAGAAGTTACACCTTCCAATCCGTCGAGGTTAATCAATGACTCGTTTGCCTGCACATAAATACCTCCTCCAACAGAATCCAGGTAGTTTAATCCGTTTAAGCTGGTCAGAATAGGATTACCACCGGTCCAGGGATCACCAATTCTTAAATTCCCTTCAACATAGGTAAGGCTTCCCAGTCCTGATAAACTTGTTAATGAGCCGTTACCCGAGACCTCAAAATTCCCGCCAATTGTACCTACATGTTCAATTCCTTGCAGGTTAAAAAGGGAATTGTTCAAATGGATAAGAATGCCTCCACCGATGGATGTTACATCGCTAAAGCACAATAAATCTGTCAGTATATCATTTTCTCCAATTTTAATGTAACTGTTAAAGGAAACAATCTTGTCTAAACCCAATAAACTTGGCAGAGCATCATTGTCGTAAACATAAAGGATTCCCCCGAGGGAAGTCAGGCTTTCAAGGTTAGCAAGGCTGGTCAGAGCGGGATTGCCCCCTAGTTCAATGTTACCTATTATCAAATTACCATCTATCGAAACAAGGTTCTCCAAACCCGATAAATTGGCAAAGGTCTCGTTGTTACAAATTTCAAGGTTATCCCCTAAAAAAGTTATAGATTCCAGTCCCGATAAGTCGGTTAGTGAATTGGCATTAAAAATCTTTACGTTGCCCCAGATTTCAAGCAAGCCATGCAACCCGTTCAGGTTGGTAATTTCATCCCCGGTAATTCCTACATCACCTTCAATTTTAGTACAAAACAAATGGTTGTCATGAAAACTATCTACCTGGTCTTGTGTTGTAAATAGAATACCCTCAGGCAAGCAAGACTGGGCTGCTGATAACAAATAGCCTGAAACAAACAAAATCGAAAGGAATATTCTTTTCATAACAAAAAACTCAATCTATACACAAAGTAACAGCTTTTTCTGGCAGAAGAAAAGGAAAAAAACTCCCTTTTTGAAGGATTGAACTTCGAACTCTGAACTTCAAACTTCTTTAAGGAATATTCATGAACTTATGAGATTGCAATGAGATTTTCCATCGGGGATTTTTCATCACGTAATCAATGATTACCGGAGTCATATATTTTGCACGGCTCCATTCTGGTTGAAGATACAGCACACAATCATCATGCACCTTTAAGGCAAATTGCTCTGCCCATGCAATGTCGCTGTCATTAAAAATTATCACTTTCAGTTCGTTGGCAAGCTGGGTAATATTGCCAACCGGAGCACTGTTCTTTTTTGGCGACAAACAAATCCAGTCCCACCTGCCCGAAAGCGGATAAGCTCCGGAAGTTTCAAGATATGTTTTCACTCCATTTTCTTTCAATTTATCACACAGGAAATTCATATTATAAATCAGAGGTTCTCCACCTGTTACCACCACAGCCTTCGATGGCTGCAATAATGCGTTGTCAATAATGCTCTGGGTTTTAGTAAGGGGATGAAGGTCGGGATTCCACGATTCCTTCACATCGCACCAACGGCATCCCACATCACATCCTCCAACACGAATAAAGTAAGCAGCTTCACCGGTATTGAATCCCTCACCCTGGATGGTATAGAATTCCTCCATGATGGGAAGCATCTTGCCTTCACTCAGCAGACGGTCCTGTTCCGGATGATTTGTCTTTGGCTTGATCAATGTTTTATCTCGATTTTTTTTATTACTGGATTCTTAGTGGAAGGTAAAACAACTCCATCGTAAGATTTGTTTTGAACTACGAAACTTAAAAAATAGGTTCCCTGTTTCAAGCCCTTGATATCAAGGGTAACCGATTGTGGGTTTTGTTCTGTTATTACAGTCTCCTGTTCACGAAGCAACTCCCAACCTGAACTCAGTAATTCCACAACAACATTTACATCTGCAAGCACATCAAACGACACTGATAATTCATGCTGACCCGTTTGCTGTACTATCCCGGGAGTTACAAACTTTGGCTCGACCGGAGGCACCAGGGTGGGGTCACCATTTATCAAACCAGCAAATGAAATTTTAAACAATGATGGTGGATCAAGTGATTTTTCACTGGATAAAAACAATTCATCTTCAGAAGCAAAAGCTATGGCCTCAGTTTGAACAAATGCCATTTCAGGAAACTCGACCCTCAACTTTTTTCCACCAAAAAAATCATCACCTTCAAAATCCCAAAACAACCACATGAATGGCACAAAGTCAATATAACCAACAAGAGCCATTCTCTTGCCTGAAGGGCTGATATCCGCACCTGTGATCAGGCCTCCGGCCTCGAAGGTAGTGATGGGCGAAACATGATACATGTCCGGCTTAACGGGCATTTTATAGAGACGTGTTTTTTGATCAGCCCAATTTTTCGTAAAGATGTATAGATGCCTTTCAAATTCAAGCATAGCCTCACAGTCGAAATTATGTTCCTGCATCTGTCTTTTAGCAGGCTCCTGATCTTCATACCTGAAGGCAATTTTATCTGCACGCACAGTAACGTCATCTTTATCAGTCATCACACTTCCTTTGTGGATCTTATAGATGGCCAGGTCGCGCATGCCACCAGAATTATTACCGAAATCGCCAATGTAGATGTAGCCTGCATCCTGGGTGATATCTTCCCAGTCGTTATTTCTGGCGCCTTTAATAAGCGTAGTTTTTACAACATCTCCGGTTGCTGGATCAATCCCATAAATGGCTGCATCTCCGCCACCGTCATTGTGAGTCCAAAGTAAGTCTCTCCAAAATATCAGGCCCGAGGATTCGGATACAACATCTGATAAATTTCGAAAAAAGATATCCTTCGTTACTTCAACGGTTTCAAATTCTGAATCGGGTAAAGTTGACCCTGACTCCTGACAAACTGAAGCGAGTGATAAACTCAAAAGAAGGAAAACTGAAAATGTTTTAAAATACATCGCTATAAGGTTTTAAATTGATTTTTCGAAGAAAGGATAACAACTGATATGGCAACAGGAACTTTACCTTTTATTCAATTCCAAATCCTATTTCTTTAAATATTTCTTGGTTCTATAAATGGTCACTTTATACTCTTAAATGCTTTCAGTGTATTCTGAAGCAATGCTACCCGTGTCATTGGGCCAACACCACCAGGAACAGGAGTGATATAGCTGCATTTTTTTGAAACCTCATCAAATTTCACATCGCCAATCAACCTGAAGCCTGATTTGGTTTTATCCGATGGCACCCTGTGAATTCCAACGTCAATTACCACGGCTCCCTCTTTTACCATGTCAGCACTTACAAATTCAGGCTGCCCTATGGCCGCAATAATGATATCAGCCTCAAGGCAAATTTCTGCAATGTTTTTGGTTTTCGAATGACACATTGTAACCGTACAATTTCCGGGCGAAGATTTACGCGAAAGCAGGGCACTCATAGGTGTACCCACTATGTTACTTCTTCCCAGCACAACGCAGTTCTTGCCTTCGGTTTCAATCTTGTATCGTTTCAACAATTCCAGAATTCCGGCAGGTGTGGCGGGCAGATAAGCCGTTTGCCCCAACAACATCTTACCAACATTCATCGGGTGAAAACCATCCACATCCTTTTCGGGGTTGATGGCGCTGATGATTTTATCGACATGGATGTGCCTGGGTAGAGGCAGTTGAACGATCAATCCATGCACCTCGTCGTCGTTATTGATAAATTCAATATTTTCGAGCAACTCGCTTTCAGTTATGTGTTTGCTTAAACGATATACGGATGAAATAATCCCTGCCTGCCTGCAGTCATTTTCCTTGTGGGCTACATAGGTTTCACTTGCAGCATCGTTGCCCACCAAAATGGCAGCCAGGTGTGGAGCGCCATCATCATCGTCGATGATTTTTGAGACTTCAACTTTGATCTCTTCCTTGATTTTTTCAGCTATTTTTTTTCCGTCGATAAGTTTCATAATATGATTGTTTAGAGGTTTGTTGTTATAACGTTTAGTATATGGCAAGTAGGGCAGTAGAAAGCGATAAACTTTCGAGTTTGCAATGAGCCAAAGCGTTGTATTTTGTTTTTAATTTATTCATTCTTAAAAGCCAAATCAACGATTTGGCGGTGTTGGTCAATAGCACTGAACTTTCGTAATTCAATGAAGGCCTATTTGCTATATACAGTGTCGTAAAACGCTTATCTTAAGGTGTCTAAATATTTACCTACAAAATTTCCTTCTTCACTTCCGTCAGGATTTGTAATCAACCAATCTAAAATGTCAGATTCAGGGAATGTAATTGTCTGGCCAAAAGAAAACTCCTCTACAGCATTAAGTTGATTGGCAATGGTACCACTGACATTTTCTTTTTCCCAAGATGAAACTCTGACGAATATTTGTTCATAGTTACCAAAACTGTCATAAATTCTTGTCGTCAAAAAAAATGCTTGTCCGTCTTTCAATCCTTTCGAATATTTTTTCTTTGCCTTTGGTAAAGTCTTTTGAGCCTTTTCCACGTAAGGAGCAATTAATGCATCATATTTTTCCAATTGATCTGCACCTTTCAAATTGTGTGGTTTGTCGGTTGGAGCATTTTCCGCTAGAGGGGCTTCATTAGAGTTCTGTCCGTAGCTATTTGCACAGATTAAAAGTGAACAGACAAAAATCAAGTTCTTGATAAGAATTTGTTTCATAGTATATTTTTATGTTTTACAACTTGTAAATATAGAGACATCTCACATAGCTACACATCAACTCCTATTTCTGACAGGAGCAATGTTTTTCAATTCAACTTTTTAAGTAATTCGACCTTCAATTATTTTTAAATTATTCTGCTTTTTCATCATTGCTGATTTCCGTTCACAGTTGCAGTATCACAGTTAACAGACACAATATTAGAAAAAAGCTAATGCATCTAGGGCCTGAATACAAAACCCGAACTTACTTTTTGTAAGCTCCAACACTCCTCCTCTTTATCAGCTTAACCCATCATTTTCTCACTCTTTCATTCTTGCATTCTCGCATTAATATCCGTAAACCCGTCCTTCCCACTTCTCAACCAGCACCCTCCAGGGTTGCACATCAATTACTGCCGGAGATTTATATTCGAAATCCTTCCCCGTATACTTACGCATAATCACGTTGAGTGCTTTGACCTTTTCATCATAATCGTAGATAAATTCCACCTTCCCAAATGCCAGGATGCTCCTGTATTTCATGCTGTAACTACAAGCCACTTCTTCGGTTTGCCATCGTAAAACATGATCGGTACTAAACGATACACAAACGTTGGGATTGTTTTTCAGAATGTCAATCTTATGCCCTTTTTGCGCTGAATGGAGATAAACATTTCCTTCGTGCAGGCCAAAATTAAAGGGCAACACATAGGGTTTATTCTCAGGGTCGGACATACCAAGGTAACAGACATCACACTTATTGGCAGTATCTAAAACTTCCCGGGGATTCGTCAACATTCTTGGTTTCATGCGTAATCTGATTTTTTGCGGTTATCCGTATTGATTAAATAATTTACAATACTAACAATAATACTGAATCCCACAGCCCACCAAAATCCATCAATATAAAACCCACTCACAATATTACTTGCAAGAAGCGCTATCAATGCATTAATTACCAGCAAAAACAGGCCCAGTGTAAGTATGGTGATGGGGATAGTTAACAAAACCATGATGGGTTTAAGAATAAAATTGAGGATGGCCAGAACAAGCGCCACCAACAACGATGTCCCGTAGTTTTCGATATAAACCCCATTGAGTATCCATCCGGCCAGAAACACCGAAAAGGATGACAGAATTATTTTTACTATAAAGTTCATGCTTCTATTTTTTTTGGAGATAAAAGTAGGAAAAAGAAATTATACCAGTTTAATTTTTATTTGCGCCAAACAATTTACGGTATAATGCCGATGCATATTTGAAGTGGCATCAAAAACATTGTGCATTGATGGCACATTTCAAATAGCAATCGGGACTACTCTAATTTGAAAATGTGAAAATTTGATGATTAAATGATTGAATAAGGGATTAAAAACTTCGACCATCTATCCAAGGCCTATTATCATCTAACCTCAATCCATCTCATCAGTATAAATCCGCGTCTATAAAAAAAGAAAGAAGCAGGTTTGCACTAAAACGAACTTAAATTCACCGAAAATAAAAACTCGGCTTTAAAATCTGAATAATCAGGAAGGTAAATCAAGCGGCAGCCCAATTCAAAAGGTGCAAGGAAACGAATTATATGCAGGTCAACAAGGAGGTCGATACCGGTTGACTTGTAGATTGTGTTTTCGCCATGATGGTTCCCAACAGCGTAATCAAAAAACAGGTTGGCCTTTAACCTTTTAAAGTAAGCCAGCGAGGACAAACTGAAATCCGGGTAAAAAACGGGGAACTTATAATTGAATGCAAAACTGGCCAGTTCATCCGAAATCTGGTTGGTAAAGCCCCGTGGGTATCGCACAATGGTGCTGTAATATCGTGTATCTCCCCACCGGTTCTGATAGCCTGCATAGAGATTAAAACTATGGTGGCGAATAATTCCGGGAAAGTAAATCCTGGTAATTGCAGCAAGCATTGTGCCCAGTGAATCTTTTTGAAACGGTGCTGATCGAAGGTTCAAATCGACAACCTGCCCCCATTTAGGATACATATCCCGTGCAACACTTTTTATGAAATTCGAGAAATAGAGGCGATAATTAAAAGTCTTGAAATTACTTCGCTTAAAACTAACCGGGGCATCATCATCCATATCGAGCTGCTGATAGATGAATTCAACCGATGGCTGCAATAGTCGGGAATACTTACCTGATGTTAAATTAATCGGAACCCGTACTTCGGTAGAAAAGTTGGTTTCCATCCACGAAAAATCCAGTCGTTGTCCGGTAGTGTCGTAGGTATATGATTTGCGGTTGCCATAATCCACCTGAAAATCCAATATCGGGTACCAGCCCTGGTAACTGTAATTAAGAAAATACTTCCCTGTTTGTTCATTGATGTTCCACTCGTAGCCCAAAGTTGTAAACGATGAATTCAGAAGGTTCTGTGACAGTAGGGATACACCAGCATTAACGTCATAATTGCTGGCATCAACAGAAAGTGGCGCCCACGAATGAAACTTGAACAGGTTCTTTATCTTTGAGTACTTCTTTGTTTCGTAAATGGTTTCAGGAATATTTTCCGGATCCAAAATTTGACCTTCCTGCGCTGCGATCGATTCATACAGCTTAATACCTGAATTTTTTACCTTTTCAACCGGCATCCAATTTTCGGAAACCAGGCTTACTTCAGCTATTTCGAAACCATCAGAAGTATAATTGGCACACAAAACAGTATTTCCATCCGAAGAAACCAGGGGATCCGTTACACCAAAAGATGCAGATGATATTTTCGATATTCTCCGTGATTGAATATCCAATAAATACAAATTATCAATTCCCGACCAGGAGCCTGCAAAAAGTACATGTTCGCCATGAATTACAGGTTTGGATATTTCAGTGTAGCTAAAATCTGTGAGATATTCCACCTCACCCGATTCAACATCAAACAAGGCGATACATTTGCCATAATCTCCAACGAGAATGCTTACGATTTTTTTTCCATCATCAGACCAGGAGGGATGTGTCAGGAAATGGTTTTCCGGTGTTGAAATTCTTTTCATTATGTCGCCAGAACTTACATCAAGAATCACAAGGCTATATTGATTTGTCTCAGTTACTTCAACAGCAACCAATTTCATAGCATGTCGTGACAGGGATGGGGCAAAGTAGCGTGTTGCTGTGCTTAGTTTTTTAACTTTTCCTGTGTGCAAATCATAGGCCCTGATGATGGCATAGTTGCGGTTTTGCCAGCGGGTGTCATATTTACGCTCAACCCAGGCGATCAATCCATTGGCATAAGTTAAAGTTCCGGAATAGTAATATCCCGGGGTAAAAAGAATGCTCTCATTTCCATCTGCATCTATTTCAACAAAGCGTGCAATGTCGTCCAAGGTTTTTTTCTCGGCAATAACAGTTCCTTCATTGGTATAATAGGGACGGATGTAATCGGTATAATATTTTTTTGATGGAATTGTTATCGGATTCAGCCCGGCACTGTAGCTTTCTTTGGCCTGCTCCTCCCAACCCGATTCTAAAGAATCCAGTGAGGCCCTGTAAAGTTTGGTTTTATTCAAGCCGGAAATGTCTCTTCCACCTTCCGAAAAGGGCACCACCATCCACGACCTTTTACCAACCTTATCCAGTGTGTGATTCCAAATTTCTATTCCATAATCTTTGCGTGCTTGTGCAACAAGGTTATAACCAAGGATATAATGGTTCGGAATGAAGTTTTTGTACGACCCAAACACTGCTTTATCGTATTTATACTGTCCTTTCTCGAGTACCTGGGCACGTAATGGCATCGTAAACGAAGGCGTCCTGCCCCGCCCTGTCTTGCTCAAAGCAGTTTCGGCAACCACGGCATCGCCCTCGATAAACCAAAATGGGACATACAAGCCAAAAACTGCTGCTGTGGCCTGTTCCCCAAAAATATATGTCAATACTTTGGTTAGCCCCTGGTTAAGCTTACTCATTTGGATTACATGACGGTACTCATGCAAAGCCAATTGTTGAAACCATTCCTGCCCGTAGGTATCCTGTGGTGGGATGGTATAAAAATCCATTCTTCTGGGTGCCCAGGCCACTACTGCATTCGAAACAGCAGTTCGATTGTGCAGGATTACAGGTATTTTCTTTGGATTTGCAGCAAGTGAAACCGTATCGATGCTTCGGGCATATTCCAATACGTTGGCCACATAATTAGCAGTTTTCTCATAACCCATCGGGTAGATAACCTTGAAATTCGCAGTATTGATTTGTTGCCATTGTATGGATGCAGGATCCTGTCCTGAGCTATAATATTGGGAATATAACCTTCCGGCAAAACAGAGCAGCAATACCAAAAACAATGTTCTTATTGTTCCGGGGAAAAACCTAAGCATCCTCTTTGTTTTTTGATGCCATCAATTCGATGAAAAAATTCCATATCGGGTCCGACTGGGGATTGGCAGTAACACAAATTTTTTCTTTTTTAACCGGATGAATAAACTCAGCGTATCTTGCATGCAGATGAATAGAAGCGTTGGGGTTTGATCTGGGAGAACCATATTTCAAGTCACCTTTAATTCGACAGCCAATATTCGCAAGTTGTGCCCTTACCTGGTGATGCCGTCCGGTGAGTAATTCCACTTCAAGGAGGAAATAACGATCACTTTTTCCTAAAAGGCGATATTTTAACTCTGCTTTGTGTGCACCTTTGGTATCCTTATTTACAACATAGCTTTTATTCTGGCGCTCGTTTTTCCTCAGGTAATTTATCAGGTGGCCCTCAGGCTCGGAGGGCATGCGATCAACTACAGCCCAGTATGTTTTTTTTACTTCGCGTTGTTTGAAAATTTCGTTGAGCCTTGTGAGCGCTTTGCTGGTTCTGGCAAAAATTACTATTCCACTCACCGGCCTGTCGATGCGATGAACAAGACCGGCAAACACATTTCCTGGTTTATTGTATTTTACTTTAAGATATTCCTGTACCGTTTCCCGTAAAGTAACATCCTTACTTTTATCGGCCTGAACAATATCGCCCGGAAACTTATTTACAATTATGATATGGTTGTCCTCGAACAGGATTTCGTTTTTCATCAATACTGCTCTCGTTCACTTGGAAAGTTTAGGGTTTTAACATCGTTAATGTAAGCTCTTACCGAGCCCTGGATCTCTTCACTCAGGTTATGGTACCTTCTGAGAAATCGGGGAGAAAACTTTTGGGTAATGCCCAACATATCATGAAGAACAAGCACCTGCCCATCTACATCAGGTCCGGCACCAATACCAATGGTTGGGATCCTGATCTCGCTGGTTACCCTGTCTGCAAGTTTGGCAGGGATTTTTTCTAATACAACCCCGAAACATCCGGCCTCTTCAAGGATGTGTGCATCCTCTATTAAAGTCTGTGCCTCCGATTCTTCGGTGGCCCTTACTACATAAGTTCCGAATTTATGTATCGACTGTGGTGTTAAACCCAGGTGCCCCATAACCGGGATACCTGCTGAAAGGATCCGGTCGACAGATTCCAGGATTTCACGTCCTCCTTCAATCTTAATGGCGTTAGCTCCTGATTCCTTCATGATGCGAATGGCAGAATTCAATGCCTCTTTAGAATTCCCCTGGTAAGTACCAAATGGAAGATCCACAACTACCAGGGCTCGCTTCACAGCCCTCATCACAGAAGAAGCATGATAGATCATCTGATCGAGAGTAATTGGCAAAGTTGTTTTGTATCCGGCCATCACATTGGAAGCAGAATCCCCGACAAGGATCACATCAATTCCGGCATGATCAAGCAAACCTGCCATCGAATAATCATATGCAGTAAGCATAGCAATTTTTTGTGACCGCAATTTCATCTCCTGCAATACATGTGTGGTTATCTTCCTGTATGGGCTTGTGTCTGGGCTAGTCATCTGTAAGTTTTATTTAAGATTTGTGTTCAAACCCGATCAAAAAATAAAATACGGACCGGGTTGTTGGCCGAATGATTTATGTATCAAAAATATATTCCTTATTTCAGTTGGATGCCTAAAATAAATTATTTGTATTACCGTTATGCAACTTATTAAAACGTGCAAATCTACAAAGATTTAACAACACATTCTCAACAAATAAAGCTGTAATATTCTCCGACAACTTATCTTACTGTATGATGATGAAAAATAATTTACTGTTAATCTCATTTCTCTCCATTATATTTTTCTTTTCAGCCTGCGAAACAGATTTCGATGTAAATGCAGATTGGCAAGAGATAACCATTGTGTATGGCCTGCTTAACCAGACCGACACAAACCATTACCTTCGGATTAATAAAGCTTTCCTTGGTGGGAATGCACTTGAGGTAGCACAAATTGAAGATTCGTCAAGTTATAAAAATGCGCTGGCGGTTATAATGGAAGGCTGGCAGGGAGACGACCTGAAACAAAGCATTGAATTTGATACTACAAGAATTGCCAACAAAGACTCAGGACTGTGGTACAATCCCTATATGGTAATTTATAAGGGAAGTGGCGTATTAAATGAAAATTACGAATACAGGTTGAAAATTGTAAATACACAGTCAGGAAAGGAAATATTTTCAAAAACTCAAATTGTAAAGGATTTCAGTATTACAAAACCCAATGCCGGTGGTAAAGCATCATTTTTAAGAGGTTATAGCTCCAAGTTCTTCTGGAAGAACGCTGTAAATGCTATCCGCTATGAACCCTTGATCCGTTTTAATTATTACGAAGTTCCCAATGGAACAACAGATACCATCCCTAAATTTCTTGACTGGTATCAGGGTACCCAATTTGCCGATAATACTTCGGGTTACGGGGATATTGAAATTTATGTTAGTGGAGACGGATTTTACGAAACCCTCGACAGGAGACTTGACAAAAGTTTTGTTGGGCATCGCCTTGCAGGTGTTGTAGATTATATTGTTTCGGCTGCCGGAGAGGAATATGACACCTATATGAAAGTAAACGGACCTTCAAACAGCCTGGTTCAAGACCGCCCGGAATATACCAACATCGAAAACGGAATTGGCCTGCTTTCCAGCCGTTACACCAAATCAAGAACACTACAACTCAATCCGATAACTGAGCAGGAAATCATCAATATGGAAGACCTGAGCTTTGTAAAAAGCCCTTATGTAGGGAAGTAGTTCTGTGTTTATGTTATGTGTTCGAAGTTCTGAGTCTGAAAGATCTTAGAAAGCAAAAGTTAGAATTACATTCTCGTCGGATAAGCTGCACGCATGGTTAATTTTATTTTCATCACTCCATTTCTCCATCACTCCATAATTTTACCATTCTAAGGGTTCAAATGCTGCTCCCGAAGTAAATCATTCACTGTTTTCACAGGGTTGAAGGTAATAATCGGAGCCTCAACAAATATGGTAATCCAGTCGGCCATGGCACCGTTCCATAACCCTGGAAGTTCCTGGGCTTTCAGGTTTTTCCCATCTTTTGATTTGGTGGAGATAAACCCGGTGGTAGAATCGATAAATCTCCGGAGATCAAATTTCTCGCCTTTAAAATCTTTAATCCCACAAACCAAATCTACCGGGTTAAAATGTGTGGCTTCCTGAACAATTTTGCCCTGTTCCGGATCTTTCAAATCTATTTGTGAAGACTCTACAATTTGCAAAGACACGTCCCCGTCAGCATTTTTTAACCAGAACGGCCCACCCCCGGGTTCCCCCTCGTTTTTCACCATTCCACAAACGCGTATTGGCCGATTGAGTTTGTTGTATAAAAAGTCTATTTTTTCCGGCTTATCCAACTTGTCAAATTCATTTCCCAATGGAATCATCAAATCTTTCTGAGCAAAATCAGCAATTCCCTTAAGTTCCTCATCGCTCAGGTTACCTTCTTCCAACAATTCAAGAGATTCAAAGGATTGTTTTTGCAATTTAAGCAAGAGTCCACCAATTACTTTTTTGTGCAGATAGGTTGGCTCTTTTATTCTGTCTGGCACGACATTGTCAATATTTTTTACAAAAATTACCTCGCCATCCAGGTCATTCAGGTTTTCGATGAGTGCACCATGTCCCCCGGGCCTGAACAATAAACTGCCATCTTTTTCCCTGAAAGGTCCATTTTCCATATCCACTGCAAGCGTATCGGTAGATGGTTTCTGCTCCGAAAAACTGAGGTGATATTTTACTTTAAATATGTCTTCGAACCAGTGTTGAACAGCATCAATTGCTTCCAGAAATTTTTCTTTGTGCTCCGGCGAAACGGTGAAGTGAACATAAACATCACCGGTACTTCTCCTTGCATAATGAGCCCCTTCCACTAGATGTTCTCCAACCGGCCTGCGTGAGAATTCGTCATACTGGTGGAATCTTAACAATCCTTTGGGAAGGCTGGAGTAATTCAATCCCTTTTCCGTGAGCAAATATTCCACAATTATTCCATATTGCTTTTTATCGATCAACTCGTCCAAAACAAGATCATCTTTTTGCAGGGCGTTTTCGAGGTCTTCGATAAAGGCAAATTTCCGGATATTGCTAATGAAATGGTACACCGAATTGAAACTCTGATCCGATTCAAATTTTTTCAAATCCTCAACCGATCCGGTATAAGTTTCCATAAACTCGTACAGATTTTTAAACATCCTGCTTGCAGCACCTGATGCGGGGACAAATTTCACCACGTCAGCGTCAGGCCCATGTACATTATAGTATTCTGCAAGGCGATTGATTTCAATTTCATCAAAAATCTGGATACCATCTCCTTTAGTCGCCGCTGCAACCAGATCGACAAAGGGAAATCCATTTACAAAGTTTTCTATCTGAGCTTCAATTTGAACGGGCTTTATACCCTTTTGGTTTAACTGTTGAATATCCTGTGGATTTAACATAAACTAGTTTTTTGAGGGAAAGGAAAGTAATTCCATCTCATTTTTTTAAATATGTTGGCAAAATTAACGAAATCCACATTTACATGAACGTTAATAAATTGTAATCAAATTGCAAAAACTCAGTTTGCCAGATTTTTTTTGAATTTATTTTCGAAATTTAAAAATAATATTACTTTTGCAGACCTCAAAAAAAGCCCAGATGGCGGAAATGGTAGACGCGCATGGTTGAGGGCCATGTTCCCGTTAGGGAGTGCAAGTTCGATTCTTGTTCTGGGCACCGAATCAGAAATAAAAGCCCTGGAAAGTAATTTTTCCAGGGCTTTCCTTTTTTCATACGGAAAAGGTTTCTTTGCGGCGTTACCGGATCACGATAATTTTTCGGAAAGAACCATGTGCACCGGACTGCCAGAACACCATGCCTTAGCCGGAGCTGATTCACGCAGACAGGCCGGACAGAGAAGTCATTATGTTAGAGGAGGATCAACTTCGACTAGAATAATTACATTTGTTCAAAACTTAATTCATTTGACTATTATATCATTATGAAAAATAATAAATCTGTTGTTGTAACAGGTCTTGGGATATTTACTTCGGTTGGCTGCAATCGTGTTGATTTTTGGAATTCAATTATTGCCGGAAAATCAGGAATAAAACCCATTCAGGCATTTGATCCGACTGGTCATAAAAGCCAGATCGCATCAGAAATAATTGACTATAACCCTGGAAATTATTTTGATCGCAAAGAATCAAGAAAAATGGCCCGTGTTTCCCAATTTGCTTCAAGCGCTGCCATTGAAGCTATTAAAGATGCAGAACTTGATTTGGATAATGAAGACAGAACAAGAATTGGTTGCGTAATTGGATCGGCAGCTGGTGACTATACTCATGTGGAAGAACAACATGAACGTTTTTTAAACAGGGGACCGGGTTCGGTTAATCCGCTCACTGTGCCCAGGGTTATACCCAACATGCCTGTATGCAATGCGGCAAATGTTCTTGGCATTTATGGCCCGAATTTAGGCATTTCGGCTGCATGCACCACCGGTACGCATTCAATTGGCATAGCACTTGGCTTGCTCAGGGGTGGTAGCGCGGATGTAATTCTGGCCGGAGGTACTGAATCAACAATAACGCCACTGGTGCTTGATTCTTATTCAAGTATGGGAGTACTCTCGTCATACAATGAGCATCCTGAAAAGGCCAGCCGGCCTTTTGATTTAAATCGTGATGGTTTTGTAATGGGCGAAGGATCATGTGTTTTGGTTCTGGAAACCCTGGAACATGCTGAAAAAAGAGGTGCAAGAGTACTTGCCTATTTATCTGGTTTTGGCATGACTGCCGATGCTTTTGGCATTGCAGCTCCTGAACCTACCGGAAAATGGGCGGCCCTGGCCATGGAAAATGCAGTGAAAGATGCCGATTTAAAAATGGAGGATATAGGCTATGTAAATGCACATGGCACTTCCACCAAAATGAATGATAAAACTGAAACCATTGCCATTAAAAAAGCTTTTAATAACAGGAATGTGCCCGTAAGTTCGATTAAATCGATGATAGGGCATACACTTGGTGCTGCCGGAGCTATTGAGGCCGCGGCTTGTGTGATGGCAGTTCAACAAGGTATTTTACCACCAACAATAAATTTCGAAACCAAAGATCCGGATTGTGATATTGATATGATACCCAACATGGCCCGTGAGGTAAATATTAAGGCTGCTATTTCAAATTCATTTGGATTTGGCGGACAAAACGGCGTGCTGGTTTTTACAAAAGTTTGATTTGGTTTTCTTATAAAAAATGAGATTGAGAAAGCTTATATCAGGAATACAAATTTCATAAATACATATCCTTTAAACTAAATCCTATCGTATATGTTCCCGGTTTTACCTGCCCGTTTTTACAAAACGAATTTCAGGAGGCAGGCCCTGTTTTATTTCCTATCAAGTCAAATATTAGGATTTCTTTTGGCTGAGAATTTTTTAGTCAGATGTTTTACTCAGTTCTCAGAGTGTTGATGGGTAATTTCTTAAGAGCATTATGGGCGGGGAAATAAATCCAGGCCAATCCACTGATGAAAATGATGAGCAGGATAAGTGCGATTAACCATGTATTCATCACAAAAGCCGGACTTAGCAAAGAAGGTAAAATACCGATGTATGCAGATAAAATGCCAATAAACATTCCACAAACCAACAGAAAGAGATTTTCTGAAACAATGAGTTGAATTACAAGTTTTTTTCTAAATCCCAGAGCAAGTAGCACGGCCAGTTCCCGCTTCCTTTCGAGTATACTCCGAAGCAGCAGGATACCAAGCCCCAGGGTACCAATCAACACGCCCAGCCCACCCAAGGCCATAAAAACAGATAGGTACGTGTTGGTAACAGAATTGAATTCTGCAAGCCGGTCGGAAGTAGAATTAATTTCAATTCCATGGTCCATAAACTGCGACTGAAGGACTTCCTTAACTTGACTTTTATTCTCCTGAACTCCATCAACCAACATAATTCTGGAGCCATTCACCGATGGAAAATTCTCTCTGAAAATATCATCTGCGATCAATAAGTTCCCTTGAAATATGGAGCTGCTCAATCCGCCAACAAGGAGAATTTTTATTTCCTTTCCACTTTCATTGAGGTAGGTTAAAGTATCGCCTACTTTTTTCATCAAACCCCAGGTAATGACTGTTTGGTCGGCAAAAGCCGGCACAATGTCATGGCCATGGTATTTTTGCAACTCTAACCACGGATGCTCACTTTCTATATCATTCAAAAGTTTGGCAAACGAAAACGATTGCAGCACATCAAACTTTGAGGGATCAACCCCAAGAATCTGTGGCTGGCTCACCTGGTTCAGATTCAAACAACTTGCATCATCACCATTTAGTAAATGAAACTGTACAAAGTCAACACCATCCAAATCCTTTTCTCCATCCAGTCCAAATTTCTCTTTTCCATCTGAGGTATTCAAATCATAAATTATCGGAGTACTGGTTTCCACCCAAAAAAGAAACCCGCCGGTTCCTGAACTACGCTTGCTTTCCTCACCATAAAAGGTCTTCTGGTTGGCCCCGGTTATCATGATCGTAAACACACCAAGTGCAAGCAGTGCAACGGTAGTTACACTTCTTCCTCTCTTTCTTCCGGCATTCTTAACAGCCAATTGGAAATTATCCAGGCTTGAATGGCCCTCTGTTCGGCCAATTTGCACTAACAATCGGTATACAGCTGCAATACAAGCCATTAGAAAAAGCCCTCCGGCAGCCATGAACATACCCGGGTTTTCTGCTGCAGAAAAAAACAAAGAATAAACAATTATTGCCAATGAGCCTATAAGCCCTGAAAACATAATGAAAAGCGGGAACAAATGCTTTGACTTTTTTGATAATCCATCAATAGCTTGTAAGCCTTTGATTGCATTTATAGCGGGTTGTCTCAACTTCTGTCGGGTAATAAAATAAATAACAAGCCCAGCGAGGATAATTCCGCTTAAAGCACCAACTACCAAAGTTTGAGAACGAACATAAACACTGATCATATTTGTACGAACCACATCCTGCCAAACCGAATTCAAACCGGCCATGATTACATCGTTGTACAATATTCCTGCAAAAGTACCAGCTACACCACCCAAAATCACAACCAGGGCTGACTCTGCCATCCTGAATTGCCCGATCATTTTATTCCTGAATCCAAGTGCTGATAAAATGCCGGCTTCCTGGTTTCTTGACTCAGTATTTAAGGCAAATAGGAGCATGGTTAACAACAATCCCGAAACAATCACAAAAAAACTCAGGCTCAAAAACAACTGGCCAAAGTCTACTGAGTTAGTGGTTGCAGCCAGGCCCTCCTGGTACACCGGCCTGAATTGTAATCCGAGGTCGATTGGTTTTAGCTTTGAAAATAGTTGGCTCCTAAGTTCCTCCGGACTGATGTCTTCTTTATCAAATCGGAAAGCAGTATAACTTCCAAAATTATTCGACCACAGTTCCTGTCCCGCTTCCAATGAAATAAATGCCTTGGGAGTTCCGCGGTAATCATCCCAATATTTTTCGTCTTTATCCCTGATCTTATCCAGATCAATGGGAACACCGGTTTCCCAATCACGGCAACTACCTGCATTGGCAAGGCCGGGATATTCAGGCATTAGATTTTCGGCACCATAGATATTATCAACAGGTATCACCTCTTTGACCACAAAAGAGTTTGAATTTTCACTTAACTTCCTCATCGGTCCAATCACAAAATAGACTATGTCAACAATATCATCCTCCTTAACTTTCAAATCTTCGGCCAGCCATTGATTGATTATGATTTCATTTTTTTTTAGCTTTATATCTGGCAAGGGTGAATTTATCGCAGTCACAAAGGAATAGGGCGTTTCTTGCTTTCCAAAACGAATTCCATTAACCAGGTAGGTCAGGATGGGTTGAGTTACTACATCCAAATTGACAATGGATTGGGCAATTGGCCTATCAATAAAAATCCTGTTGGAAATAAGCTCAAACTCTCCGGAATCATCAAGTTCCCGAATCTTAAGACCGGCGTCTTCATTTTGCCAGATTTCTGAAAAACTCTTGTTTAGCAAGGTAGCCTGTCCCTCAATTTCTTTACATAAAACCACATTGGCCAGGCCCGTTAAATCAAGTTTCTGACAGAGAAAATCCCGATTGACAAAAATATTGTTTGGCGCCGCCTGGTTGCTTTTCAGGCTGAACCTTCCCATTTGATGGTTTTCAGCAATGGCTTTAACCTTGAGTCGTAATCCAACCGATGGATGATTATCCCGTGCAAATGGAGCACTTAAAGGAATGACGGAGGTTTCGCTTAGACGAAGTAAAAATTCATCACCAACAGTTAAATTAAGTCTATCGGCAACATTGGCACTAAGGATGGCTTCATCAGGTTGAAGAACTGTCATTACAATATTTGAAAGTTCCCAGAACTGATTATCAATGCCAACAACATCAGCACTGTTGATTGTTAAGCCAGCCTCAGGATTTTTTGCAACTCCCGGTACCACTAGAAGGGAAGCTGCAGAAACATTTTCCCTTTTTGACAGATCATCAGCCAATTCAGCTCGTACAAATCGATCACCGGTTTGAAGTGCATACCTGACCTGTCCAAGACGCAGGTCGACAAGTTGCTGCAAACTATGTTTTACAGAATCACCGATAATGAGTGCACCAGTTAAGACAGCAGTACTGATTAAGGTACCGGCAAACAAGGCCAGGTTTTGACGCCTGAAATACCAAAGACTTTTTATGATGAGTTTAAATAATGACATGCATAGCTGTTCTAAAATATTTTTATCAGTGCCTTATTATTCTGCTTCTATAATCTGAATAAATGCAAAAGTTAAGCTGTTGATTTGAGTTTTGGATTTTATTATTTATGCTTTAATTAAACGAGTTTCCCATCAATCAATTGATAAACTTTATTCATTTTCCCGGCCAGCTGCTCCGAATGTGTTACAAGCACCATAGCAATGTTATGTTCCTTATTGATTTTCACCAACAACTCACCCAAATTTTCAGCGGAATCTCGGTCCAGAGAGCCTGTGGGTTCATCAGCCAGCAAGATATCTGGTTTGTTGATCAGTGCTCTAACAAGGGCCGTTCTCTGGCATTCACCCACGGAAAGTTGACCGGGTTTTTGGCTTAGTTTATCTGCCAGGCCAACACTATCGAGCAATTCCATAGCCCTTGCCGATGCAGCTTTTCGCCTGACCTTGTCTTTTAACGGGATTGTGGGCACCAATACATTTTCGAGTAAACTCAATTGAGGCAAGAGGTGGTGCAATTGAAAAACAAAACCAATGTTCTGGTTCCTGAAATCTGCCAGTTGCTTTTCGCCCAGTTGGCTTACATTATGACCATCAATTTCTACAAGACCGGTACTGGGATAATCCAGTGTGCCGATGATATTAAGCAATGTGCTTTTCCCGCACCCCGAAGGCCCTACGATGGCCAGGGCGTCACCACCTGCTATGCCAAGGGAGATCCCATTCAACACCTCCCTGCGGTTTGTTGTGTCCGGCATCTCGAAGTGTTTGGTTATGCTTTTAAGTTGTATTTGCATGTGGTTAGGTTATTTTCAATAAATCCTACAGTAAAAACCAATTGTCATTTTCTATTTTACTTTCTCACTCAAAGGCTATTTCTAACTTCCCCTTCCTTTCCGTCACTTCATTTTGGCAGGTGGAGAGCAAGATGCTGCCATAGCCAAGGCTCTTGGATGGGATTAAATAATCCCCTTATAAACCTTAATAATATTCTGAGTTAGGGTGCTGAGATGAAATGTATCCTTCACCGAGTTCAATCCATTTTTACTCATTTGATGAATCAACTCTGGATTGGAAAAAACTTCAGCCCATTTCTTTGCCAGAGCATTGGCATCATTGGGTTCAAAAACAACACCACCGCCAGTAGCTTCAATAATTTCAGGGAATGCACCAAGGGCAGGTTGAACCAATGGAATTCCCGACGCAAGAGCTTCAAGCTGGAACAGGCCAAATGCTTCACCTTTTACAACAGGAACGGTTAAAACGGTAAGTCCTTCAAAGAATACTCCCAATGATTCCTTTCTGAAATCTTCAATAAATTCAATATCATCGGAAAAATTGTTTTGCCTTAACTTCTTAAGCTGTTTATTGATAACAAGTTTATCATCTCCCGTTTTACCCCCTGTTACCTTGAGTTTTGCATTATTATATTGTGAATCATTTTTAAGTTTGATGAATGCATCGATAAGAATCTCGAATCCATTTTCTTCATTACTTCGTGAAAGGTATCCTATGGTTGGCGGGTTTATCGATGGCTCAAAAACTTTGTATATTTCCGGATCAATCCCTACATGGATGGCATGGAGTTTTTCTTTTGGAATTTGCATTTTAGCTTTCATCAGGGTAGCGAAGTAATCACTTACCGCAATGAAGGCATCCACATCCCTGGCCTTTTCGCTGAGCAATTGCCACAACTTCGGCTTATAAGACTCACTCATGGCATCAATCCACACATCTTCATCCTGTAACGAACAAACCACAGGGATTCCCAGATCGGTTTTAATTTTATGCGCCAACCCAAGCAACAAAGCATTTGAGAGGTGAACCACATCCGGTTTTTCATGATCCCTCAAATAGTCGATTAATTGTTGCAGTTCTTCCTGCTGATATCCTTCGTGGCCCTTGAGCATGGAAATGGTCATCTCCTCGAGACCCTCAGCACGTGTGGACCCGGCTTTTTTTGCAGCATATTTCAGCACCGGGGATGAATCGAAAATATTATGCACCCACTTAGGCATCTTACGCATGAAACTGAAATTTTGCTTGAGGTAAATATTCACTGCCCCATAAAACACGGGGATACCATCTTTGCTGTTGCAATCTTCGGCAAAGAGGGGCAAATAGATAGGCAGTGTGTGTGCCTCATGTCCCAGGTCATTTAATGATTTTGTAAATCCGCTATCGCGCAAGCAATTTCCGCAATAAAAAGTGCCCCCAAACCCGGGGACTATATTTATAATTTTCATAATTTATGATTCAAAATAATGAAAGTTAATAAACTCAGAGGTTTAAGCTAAATAAACCTCAAAACACAATATCCAATTCTAAAAATATATTAACATCATACTATTCATCCTTCATTCCAAATGCATAAACCCGCCCATCCTTTGCTGCAACAACGATTAAATCCAAAGTTACAGCCGGGGTGCTGTCTACAGCACTGCCTATTTCATAAACCCATTTTTTCTTACCAGTGTTCATATCAAGGATATAAATTCTTCCATCGCCCGAACCAAACACAACTGAGTTATTAGTGATTACGGGGGAACTTTCAATTTTACCCAGTGTTTTAAATTTCCATAAAACAGTTCCATCACTACTATTGAAACAATAGACATTCTTATCACGGGTTCCAATGATCACCTTATCACCAGAAACAGCTGGTGAGCCAACAATCTCTCCTACCTCATCAAAATCCCAGGCAATATCTTTTTCTTTTAAATCCACAGCATAAAACATCCCTTCATAATCACCAACAAAAGCCATTTCACCGCTCATTGCAGCCGAAGCGGCTACATAATTTCCGATCACAATTTTTTCGATGAGCTTACCATCATTAACATCTACGAGATGCAAATTCCCGTCGCAACCACCAAAAATAGCGACATCCCCATCGGTGGCCGGGGCGCCATTAATGTAATTGTCCGATTCATATTTCCATATGGAATCCCCGCTGCTGGCATCAACAGCATGAAGAAAGTAATCGTAACTACCAAAGATGATGTATTTTGAATTTTTATCATTAGAATGTACCCATCCGGCAGATCCTGAAATTTGTCCATCGGTGAGATACTTCCATTTTAACTCACCGGTTTCAGCATCAAGGGCATACATAAACCCTTCAAGAGAACCCACATAAATGGTTTTATCCAGATAAAGCGGCGGTGCTTCGATCGAAGTTTCAGCATCGAATTTCCACTTTAATTCGCCCGAATCAGAAATGGCGTAAACAAATCCATCATCAGAACCGATGCAGATAGTATTGTTACAAACGATTGGTGAGGATTTAATGGCATCGCCGGTTTTAAATGACCATAATAATTTTGGCGATTCAGGAAGTTCGACATCCGCAGTTCCATCTAGTTGAGGGTTTCCACGAAAAGATGTCCAACAGTCAGCATTTTGAGCATTCACAGCGGAAGAGGTAAGATACAGAAAGAAAAAAAACAGAGCTATTTGATTTATTCGTTTCATCTGGATTCATATTTCTTAGAAATTGCTCCGGTTGGACAGGATTCGGCACACAAAAGAGCAGCTTTTTCGAACGCTTTGTCAAGGGTATCATTAAATGGAATGTCAATACGAACATCAAAACCCCTGCCGACAAAAGACAAACCAACGAGTTCTTTTTCTGCTTTTACTATGTCAACGCACAATCCACACCGGATACACTTCTCCTGTTCATAAACGATGAGATTGTGGTTAAATTCTTTTTTGATCGATTTTCGCTCTTCACCCAAATATGTTCGCCGATTGATCTGGTATTCATCGGAGTACTGACGCAGTTTACAACTCATGGGTTTACGGCAATCGCAGTGCATGCATCGTTTAGCTTCGTTTATTGCTTCCTCCGGAAAAAACCCATCCAGAAGCCCGTGTGCAGGTGTCAGCCTGCCATATTCTGAAGATTCTTTCATATACTCCTGAAGTTCCTCAGGTTTTAATTTTCCGAATTTTGAATTAAACTTTTTAGCCGCTACTTGCGGCTTAACTCCAAGCAAATACTGATTAACTGATCGTGCTGCAGCCTTGCCCTGTGCCAGGGCTTTTACTGCCATTTTTTGCTTTCGAAGGACACTACCGCATGCAAAAACTCCGGAAACCTTAGTTTCAAAAGTCTGTGAATCGGCTATTGGCTCCGATTCATGAATATTCAATCCCAGAATTTTCAGCTCATTGTTTTCGATATCTCCTAAAGCCAGCACAATAGCATTATATTGATCACTAAGTTCTTTATCAAATAATTCCCTGTCGATGTGTATTCCCAGTTCGAAATCAACTCCATAACTTTTAATAAAATCAATTTCAGAATCGAGAACTTCAGAAGGTAATTTATCTGTTGGGATTTGCAGCAAACTTCCGCCAGCCTTTTCTTCTTTATCGAAAACCACACATTGATGTCCATTTTTGGTAAGATGAAATGCACAAGCCAGGCCCGCTGGGCCAGCACCAATTATGGCCACCTTTTTACCGGAGGGTTTAGTTTTTGGTGGGGACCATGGCTGATCACTTTTTAAATCCTGCGCTGCCACATACTTTTTTAGCTGGCAGATAGAAACTGCCTCATCAATTGGTGCTCTACGGCAAACTTTTTCGCATGGAGCCGGGCAAATGTATCCAAGAATTAATGGAAAAGCGATCTCTTCCTTGACAACTTTAAGTGCTTCGCCATATTTGCCTTCAACAATCAGGCGGTTCATATTTGGGATATCCATAAAAGCAGGGCATGCCACACGGCAGGGTGCTTCGCAATCGCCAACATGATCGCTCATCAGCAATTCGAGTGCATCTTTGCGGGCTTCATGGATTTCGTCATCCATGGTGATAATATGCATACCCTCACTTGCTTTTACTGCACAGGAAGGAAACAATTTGTTTGTAAAATTGTCTTTAACAAGGCAAATCATGCAGGAAGGATGGTTGGAGTAGCCCTTCTTATAACACATCGAAGGAATGTCCACACCAGCAAGTTTTGCAGCTTCCATCACTGTCGTATCATCAGGCACTTCCAAATCAATATTGTCTATTTTCAATTTTTGCATATTATGGATCTAATTCTACTACGAAGGTGCAATTTCCAAATTTCCTCATTATCAAATTATCAAATTGGTTTACTTTGTTATCACTGCATTTATCGGACAAACTTGTTTGCAAGCATCGCATTTAATACACTTTTCGGTATCAATTTCATGCTTCTCCCAGGGCTGGATTTCGATGGCATCGACGGGGCATTGCTGGGCACATTTAGTACAGCCATTGCAATCGCTGGTAATTTCGTAGGTTACCAATTCTTTGCATTTGCCCGTTGGACAACGACCATTGATGTGCTCCCCATATTCCCATTTAAAATGATGTAGTGTAGAAAGGACAGGGTTTGGTGCAGATTTACCCAGGCCACAAAGGCTTCCCTTTTTAGTAGAATTTGCAAGTTTTTCGAGCAACATTACATCTTCATGTTTGCCTGAGCCACTGCAAATCCTGTTGAGGATATCCAGCATTTTTTTTGTTCCAATCCGGCAAAACGTACATTTTCCACAGGATTGATCCTGCGTGAAGGAAAGGAAGTACCTGGCAATGTCTACCATGCAATCATCTTCATCCAGTACAACCAGGCCGCCCGAACCCATCATACTTCCGGCTTCGTTTAACGAACCAAAATCGATGGGCGTATCTATCATGGAAGCAGGAATACAACCGCCTGAAGGACCACCAATCTGAACTGCTTTTAATTTTTTACCATTGGCAATTCCTCCACCAATTTCTTCAACTATAGTACGAATTGTAATCCCCATCGGGACCTCGATTAGCCCACCCAGATTTATTTTTCCGGCTAAAGCAAATACTTTGGTTCCCTTGCTATTTTCAGATCCCGTTTTACTAAAGGCATCCGAACCGTGACGCAAAATCCATGAAACCAGCGAAAAGGTTTCGGTATTATTGATGAGCGTTGGCTTGCCCCAAAGGCCCTGCTCTGCCGGGTAGGGTGGCCGAATAGCCGGCATCCCGCGCTTACCCTCAACCGAGGCGATAAGTGCCGTTTCTTCTCCACAAACAAATGCACCAGCACCTTCAAAAATTTTCAATTTTAAACTAAAATCTGTGCCAAAATAATACTGCCCCAGTATCCCCTCTTCCTCCAGCAATTTTATGGCTTCGCTAATTCGGTTTACTGCAAGGGGATACTCGGCACGAATGTAAAGAATGCCCTCAGTGGCTCCAACAGCATAAGCCGCAATGGCCATCCCCTCGATCACACGATAGGGATAGGATTCGAGCAACATCCTGTCCATAAAAGCGCCAGGATCGCCTTCATCTCCATTACAGATCACATATTTTTCATCAGCGCTGGCCTCTTTTACCAGTTTCCACTTCTGACCGGTAGGAAAACCAGCACCTCCCCTGCCACGTAAACCCGAGCGATTGATGGTTTCAATCACCTGGTTGGGCGTCAGTTCTGTGAGGCATCTTTTTAATGCAGAAAATCCGCCCAATCGCAAATATTCTTCAAGGTCAGCAGGTTTGGTGGCACCACGATTTTCGGTCGCAATGTTAATCTGTTTTTCAAGAAATGCTGATACCGGTGTGTCTCTTTTGTCGGCTTCATACTTCTTCACTTTCTTTGGCGGATCATTTAAAACAAAATCGTCGAAAAAGCCATAGATCCTGCTTTTAAACCTATCCAAAGGATTGGCAGATTTAAAATGTCTCCTTATAATTTCCTGAACTTCTTCAGGCTGAATCTTTGCGTAATATGAAGGCACCTCACCTGGCTTATGAATTTCCATCAGTGGGACCTGATTGCATATGCCGACACAACCCACATGCTTTACTGAAACATTAATGTGATTTTGCTGTAATGATCTGTCGAGTTCCTTTTTTACCTCTTCACTGCCGCTGGCAATACAGCACGATCCCAAACCAATCCTGACCTCGCCCTGAGGCTCTCCGCCATCCTGGGAACGATTAAACTTAGTGAGTTTTGAAGATTTATCCGAGTTCAGAAAATCATCGAGTACTTCCGGAACTTTTTCGGTATTTACATGACCGTATGTTACATCGTCGATTTGAACCACGGGGGCAATGGTGCAACATCCAAGGCATGCAACCTTTTCGAGAGTAAAAAGTCCATCAGCATCAGTATCGTCACCATCTTTTAAATCCAATTTTCGTACGAATGCATCGTAAACAAGTAAGGCTCCCTTTACATGGCAGGCAGTCCCAACACATACTTTGATGATATGCTGACCCACCGGACGGTGGCGAAATTGCGTATAGAAAGTTGAAATACCGGTAATTTGTGATTGGGTAATAAAGGTAGTTTCGCAAACCCGTTTTAGTGCTTCTTCCGGTAGATAGTTGAAAGCATTTTGAATTTCCTGTAAAATCGGAATCACCGCATCCGGTTTTGTTCCCTGCGCTCCTACTATTTTATCGACGATATTTATGATTTCCGGATTCATGGGATCAATGCGAAAATGATTGAATGATTGAATGATTGAATGTGGCAATGATGCAATGCTAGAATGTGAGAATGAGTGAATGTTGTTAAATTAATATCCATTTACGGTTACATCTAAATATTTAGTTTGTGTTAAATTGATTTTCATTTTCCAGTAGCAAGGGCCACCCTCATAAACACTAATTATATGACTTTTCCAGCCTTCAGATTCCATTTCATGATCCATAGAAGATCGCTTTGGAATGTCACAAAAAGCATAAACATAAACCATTTTTTCTTTGTCATCATTATTAAAACAGAGGTATTGGCGATAATAATTTTTAATGTTTGTGAATTTAGGTTCTTTAAGAAAATCAAAATCATTATTTTTAATCGCATCTAAATAAATATCATCAACTTGCTCAATTTCTTGATTGGTCGGAATCCAAAATTCGATCTCTTCAACTGCTAGTATTTTCAGATACAATGTATCGTTAACAATAGCTAGCTTCTCATCATCATAGAAATTGGATTCTTGAGAATCAGATTCAATATTTGATGTTACACAACCAAATATTAAAAGACAAAATAAACGTATGAGACTAACATTTCTCATTAAAACATTTTATTATTGTTGTTTTCAGAATCTTCAATCAAAACATTGCTTCATCTGCATTTATACTTTATGAGGAATTCTTCCATTTAAGCATTGTCGCATTTTATCATTCTATCATTCCCCTTCTCCAATACAATACAAATTTTCCTCGCCCCTGATGTAGATTCGACCATCCGAAAAAGCTGGCGTGCAGACCGATCCTTCGCCCAATTCAGGTTCGGAAATCGAAATGTATTCTCCGGCAACTTTAAAAATATGCATCACTCCCTTTTTATCGATGAGATACACCTTATCTTCTGTAATTATTGGCGAAGCATAAATTGAATTATCATATTCGTTTTCCCAAAGAAGTTCACCAGTTTTAGGTTCGTAACAGGCAACCATTGCCCAGCTAACAGGTACAAAAAGGAATTCATCGGTGGCAACCGGGCTGGGTACATCCGAAAGAAAATCATATTCTTCCCAGAGCAATTTGGGCTCGCCCTGAATATCAATCCCAACCAGGCTGGCATATTCATTCATGGCAAATACAATCCCGTTGGCGTAAGCGATTGAAGGACCAACTTCCCCGGACAGGCACTTTATCCGCCACCACTCTTCACCGGTATCTGGATTATATGAAATGACCAATGGGTCGGCTGCAAGAATCACCTCGGGCCCACGATGGGTTTCAATCAATACTGGTGATGCCCAAGATATTTTTACATCACGTGGTTTTTCCCATGCGATTTCACCAGTTTTGCTATCAAGGGCGAATACCTTTTGCATATTTCGCTGATCATATTGCACGATCACTTTATCATTGTGAACTATCAATGATGAAGCATAACCATAATGATTATCGATGGGGCCGAGGTTTCTGGACCATACCTGCTTTCCATCCATATTAAATGCACCAATATCGCCATTTGCAAAAATGCAGAAAACATTATCACCATCGGTGGCCATTGAACAAGCTGCAAATCCTGTGTAGCCTTCTACTTTAGGAGCTTCAGCTGGTGAACCGGGAACATCCCTTAGTTCAGAAGTCCAGAGAAACTCACCACTATGCCTGTCGATGCAGTACACTTCAAACTTTTTGTCCGTGGCTCCCGATAAGAATAATTTATCACCCCAGATAATCGGCGAATTATATCCTGATAAGGGAATTGGAACTTTCCACAAAATATTTTCACCGGTCTCGCCATTCCATTGCGTTGGAACATCCTTTTGATTAGTAATCCCGTTACCACCGGGCCCCCGGAAGGCAGTAAAATTGTCGATGTTTTCTTCCGGTGTAGATACAACAACTTCTTCGGCAATTTCACTATTTTCAATCTCATCCTGTACGGTTTCAGTTTTATTTTCGTCTGAATTAATGTAAGGCTTCTCTTCTATGCTGGCGGTTGTTTCTTCAGATTTTATTTCTTCCGGAACTTTTTCAATCCGGTCAGTATTTTCGGTTTTTGACTCTTCAGGAACTACTTCTTCGATAATTTCCATCTTAGAAACTTCGTCTGAAGGCTTGGTTTCTATTGCTGTTGTTTCTTCAGTAGCGACAACTTGCTCATTATTTGCTACTGCAGCATGTTGAAATTTCTTGCCCAACTCCTGATGCGACAGAAAAGCAAAGACTATTGTTATAACAACTAAAGCAGCGCTAAATATAGTTACCCATGTACGGGATTGGCTCTGGGTATGCAGCAAATCGGCATCCTTCTGGGGATTCAACAGGACTTTTTTCTTCTCTTCCGAAATAAGCATTTGCATAGCAATAACTATAACTGCAATGCCAATGAGCAATAAATATCCACCTATGCGGATTTGCCACTGATTGGTGAAATATGCTTTCCTTGCCAACAGATCAAGCGCCCTGATTTCTTCGCGCAATTGGTCGTCGGTTGGGTCCTGGTTCAAACGATCAACCAGTGCATTCATTATTTCAGTATTCACGGGATCGGACCGGTTGATTTGAAAAAAATTGGCAATAATCAATACACATATTACAAATGAAAAAATCCCAGCCACCATGGCAATGCCTTTCCAGATGCTGGTTTTCGGTTGGGTGGTTTTATGTTCGTCTTTTGTTGTCATTGTTTTAATACATCAATTTCAATCTTTTTGTCTACCGGGCAATAATCCATACATCTGGCGCAACTGAGGCAGGTTCCTTTGTTTGGCGTATAATCGGTGCGGTAATAAAACCTGGCCATTCCTATTAAAGTCAGCCCAATAACCAAACCAATAAAGCCTCCAAGCAACATTCCTCCCCAATAAAAATCATCGATTATTAATGCAGCTTCAGCATAAAGGTCTTCTTTGGTTTTGCCTGAAGATTTAAAAGCATCCACTTCAATTAAAGTTTCCTCAGATAGATTTTTTTCATCCTCAAAAAGGTGATTTGCAAGGCGTACTGTTGGGTTTACCTGGGCGAGGTTTTCGTGGAATCGTATTCCTGCCCATCCTCCAATCAGAACCAGTAATGGGATCAGTAGGCTCAGTATCATTGTCCTTTTCACTGCCTTTTCACGATTTTCCTGAATCTTTACAGAAACCGGTTTTTGTATTGCCCCAAAGGGACAGGAATCTTCACATAAACGACATTGAATGCATTCGGATGGGGTAATGGTTAAATGCCTTCGGGAAACTTTGCTCATGAGGTTTAGCAAAACACCATAAGGACAGAAAAACCTGCAATATGGCCGGGCAATGAAAATTCCTGTTAGAAGGAAAATTCCGCCAATGGCAAACATGAAAAAAGTCGCATCCAGCCTGAAGAAACCAATAAACGGATCGTAGCGACAAATGACAAAATCAGTAGCTGTTGCAGCATACAAAATTCCCAAGCCAAGGTAAATGTATGGAATGAGCCCGAGCATTGATTGCAGCCAGGGCTTTAGCTCCTTTGGCCTGAACACGAAAAGATCCTGAATTGCTCCCAGCGGGCAAACACCGGCACAAAAGGTTCGTCCAAAAAACAGGGTAAATATAAGTGGGGTCACAAAAAAGGCAATCACTGTGAGCGGAATTTTATAGCCAGGATGAAACAGTGCCAGGGTAACATTTTGTATGGCACCGATGGAACACACACAACCCTCTCTGAAAAAGCCAAAATATGCCAGTGAGAAAACCGACATCCAAAATACACCACGTCTTGATCGTTTTTTTAAAACCAGCCAGGTAACCACCGAAAGGGCCAATATTAAGACAAAGACATCGAGGTATTCCAGGAAAACGGATCGTGGATCGGGAGTAAGTGTTGGTGGCTGGAGGTGGCCCGATTCAAATTCTGGCTTGGGGAAACGCTGCTGTGCAATTACAGTGAATGTTTGCAGCAACATCGAACAGAATAGTAATATGAGCAAAAGGCTCTTTTTCATCAATTTTGGTTTTGTCGTTTGGTTTTACTTAAGCAGGAATACAGCCCGCAAATTTCCCTGATTTTTGCAGATATATTTTTTCGATTACGTTAATGGTTGATTATTAAATCCTTTAAACAAATAGGGCTTTTTGGCCGGAACACGTGTAAATGCATCTGCCGGGCAATCCCTCCCAATAGAACATTCGTTGCAATTGACACAGAGGCTGTGGTTGACCTGCAACTGTAAAGATCCGTTCCCAAAAGCACCGCAGCCTTTTACACATTTCCCACATCCGTTGCATAAATCCTCGTCGATATGATACTCAAAAAACGGTTCCTCGATGAACCTGCGTTCGATGGCGCTGGTTGGGCACAGTTGGTTTTCGGCGGCAGTTGTAAGGTCTTTAACTCCCGGTCTGAAATATCCTCCGCATAAATCGCAATAGCCGCACATATCGTAAACGTGCATGCATTTTACGGCTGAAGGTGTGAGTACACAATTGGTTACACAACGGCCACACTGCACACATTTGGATGCGTCGAGTTGCCACACGATATCGTCATTGCTTGACCTGAAAGCCAGAATCCCTCCAACTCCTGCTATCCCTAAAGCCAGGGAATATCGAATTCCATCACGAATGAATTCGCGGCGTGTTGGGGGTGGTTTATCTTTGTTAGTGTTCATTGTTCCGGGTTATGTTTCTCTTTTCCTGATTTGTTGTTAGAATGTTTCAATGTCTTTATAAGTTAATTTATACTTTGCCCTTTCTTTTCCTTAGCTTCCGGGAGGGTGCAGGAAGATAATCGTTTACAGTCTTTGCAGACGAAATTAAAATTACATACTTCACCCTCAGATGGTTCATCTCTTAAGGCAAGATAGCCTGTAATTCCAGCCAGTCCAGCAAATGCCACACCTCTGCCCAAAGTTTTTATGAAGTCTCTTCTGTTTGTCATATTTCATTTATTCCAAGTTTCAAGTAGCAGGTTGCAGGTAAGACCATTTGTAACCTGCAACTCGAAACATCAACCTTTTTACTTTTCTTCAAATATTCTAATTAATCCCTTCCGTGAGTCCAAAACAAAGATCCTCCCCTTAGAATCGACGGCCAGATCGGTAATGATTGTGCCTTCTTCAAAAATATCCGGGGCAGCAACCACACATCTGAATTCACCATTGGGCCTGTGGATTTTCACCCTTTCGATACCTTTTTCACTGGTAACAAATGATCCATCTGCCATCAGGGCAATGTTCCCGGGATTACAACAACCACTGAAGCCTTCGACTTGCATTGAGGTTTTTGCCCAGGTTGAAATCTGATTTCCTTCATGATCGTATGCTTCAAAAGCATGAAAGCCAGGATTTACCACCCAAAGCTGTCCTTCACGGCCAATGGCCAAATCAAAATAAGGACTTGGAATCACAAAGCCTTTAATTCCTTTGGGCCGGTCTTTTTTACCAATCAGGTTTTGGAGAGTTCCCTCATGATTATAGTGATAAACGATTTTGTTTCCGGCATCAGCCACATAAACAGAGCTTTCATCAACAGCAATACTTGTGATAAATACCCTTTCATTTAAAGCTTCCCAAACAGCAATAATTCCACCATGCCGATCCATAACTTCAACATGATCTTTCATACCCAAATATAATATCCCATCCTCGTCAATGTCCATGCAGTTTACCATTCCATTAATATCGATGGCTTTAATTTCTTCTCCATCTGCACTGATTATCTTAATTATTCCATCTCCGCCAACAATAATACTGTCCTCATGATCGATGGCCAGGGCATGTAGTTTCCCAATTCCGGGTTTTATCTGGTTGACTTCATTAAAACAGATAAGGTTTTCGTCAACCTGTCTCAGGTTATCCAGATCATACTCGTAGGGATTCCCTGAGCTATCGCCATCTTTTAAAAACAAGTCGTAAGCCATAAAACCAATTACAGCAAGCAACGAGATGACAGATAGAACTATGATTAGTTTTTGCTTCATTGAAGACAATGATTTAATGATAGAATGCGAGAATGATTAAATGGTTAAGTTTTATTTGCATGACTTTTTAGTTTTCTTTTTGATCCGTTCTATCATTTTAGTTGATACTTGTTCATAAATGCCTATTTCATCTACAAAGAAAACTAAATCGTATTGACAGTTTATTGATTTATAGTCCTTTCGTATGAAATAATTTGGCTGAAAATACCAATGAGCATATTTTTTTAAACTTTGAATTTTCAAGAACTGAATATTTCCTAATCCCAAATAATAGCCGTTTTTCATTCACAAAAACCACTTTTTTATCTTTAATATCAAAATCCCCACTATCTGTTTTAACAACAAACTCTCTCTCATATTTAATCCTACCTAGATTGATCTTGTAGCTCGGATTGACTTTAATATTGTCATAAAACTTTTCATCAAGAAACTCAATATCTCCACAATTGTAATACTTTTTCGTCCTACTACATATACTAACCGATTTATTGTCGATATAAAAAACAAAAACCGTATTATTTTCAAGCCAGCCTATTTTATTATAATTCCCATGCTGGACCAAATATAGGTTACTATCTAATGACAGGTTACCTTTCCATCTTTTTAGGATAGTAACCGAGCATAACTCCCCATCATTATCAATGACCTCGCCTACAAAAATATTCTTATATACTTCGCTGGCTTCTTCCACTGAAATGTAGGCACATTGATGCGCAAGAGAGGCACTACTTAGTAAAAATACAATTATGGTGAATTTTAACTTCATCCTTATTATTTCTCAGTAAAAGAAATTAAATATTCTCGCATTCTATCATTTTCGCATTCTATCATTGCCTTCTCATATCCAGACATACCATTTTCTTTGAGTCGCGCATGAGCAGGTATCCATCGGCAATAGCAATTGGCCCCCAGGCATCCTGGCCTTCGATGATCCTTGCTTCATCGAGCACCTTTAGCCCTGTTTTGGTTAATTTTGCAATTGTCAGGGTTCCGTCATCATCAAGGATGAAGAGTTTGTCATCCGCTAAAACATAGGGACCCAAACCAAAACGATGTGTTTTACCACTGGTCCATAAGTACTTTGTGCAGTCTTTCGGGTCGCAACAAACAAATTGGTTTCTTGGTCCTCCAGCATCCTTTGGAAGTACGCCATACATAAGTCCATTAAATAATATTGGTGTTTGCTGCTCGGAGGCCATACCCAGTTTAGGTTTATACTTTTGCACTACCTCCACCGAAAAGGATGAACCTGATTTGTTCAGTTGCAGCATTGCAGCACCGGCACCATAACCCGCGGTTATAAAAATTCTTCCGTCATCAATAGTTATTGGCGAAGGTGCAACCACTGATGGAGAAAACTCTGTGGTTTGCCAGAGTATGGTTCCCGCATCTTCTTCCTCAGCGGAAATTCCACACAAACCACCAACTGCTGCATAAACATACATCTTCTTCCCTTCAAAGGTTATTGGCATCACACTTGAGTGAGACATTCCCCAATTCTTTGGGTTTGGTGTTTCCCATATTATTTCACCTGTGGCACAATTCACGCCAATGATCATTGATGTTCCACCTGGTGCAAGTATTGCAACATCGCTATCAATAAACGGGCATTGACCGGTATACCAAAAAGGAATTTCAGTGTTGTATTCTTTTACCAGGTCGATACCCCATAAAAATTCTCCTGTCTGCTGATCGTTGCACATTACATGTCCGCGTGGGCCAATACTAACTATATATTTATCGTTGATTGCCGGGATGGTTCGCGACATCCCATGATTTCGCTTAACCTGTACTGAATAGGACCGTTTCCAAATCTGTTCTCCGGTTTCCAATGAAAAACATCTGAGTGCATCTGCTTTTTTTATCTCGTCATAATCTAAAATATAGGCCCGTCCATTCCAGATCACCGGTGCAGCATGTCCTTCACCCAAAAGTACCTCCCATAAAATTTTAGGACCAGTTGAGCCCCAGCTATCAATCAGAGGAGTTTTGTCCTTTACAATATTATCAAAATCGGCACCGCGAAATTGTGTCCATTTCCCGGTAAGATTGGATGAATGTGTTGAGAATTCAGAAAATTTTTCACCAATCACAACCACATCACCCTGGGTGTCATCTTTAGCCGGCCTGTTATCAAGTCCGGGAACACTCATCGCAAGTTCACTCACCGGGTCGTGTAAAAACCACAGCGTAAAAGCGGTGATGCATATGATGGTCACCAGGGCTAAAATTGATATTTCGAGTGGTTTGGTCAAGGTTTTGAAATATTGTAAACTGTAAGGTTATTATTATGCCGGACATACAGCCTGCCGTCCTTGATCACCGGATGTGAAATATGCTCCTTTTTAATACCGGGAGCCTGGAAGGTACTCACTATTTCATAGCCATCGAATGTTGGCTTAACGAGGCTGAGTTCTCCACCATAAGTCAGGCAATAGAGCATGCCATTTGCTTCGATTACTGTTCCTTCAGAAATCTTTCTTGATTTGTATTTAACTTCCCCGGTATTCCAGTCGAGGCAAACAAAACGTTTTTTTGATTCGGCAGCACCGTAAATATTATCACCAATCACAACGGCATGGCCATTGGTTTCATCCATCATTTCGTTCTTCCAGATCTCCTCATAAGTATATCCATCCTCAGAAAGCTTGAGCATGAAACATCCTATTTCGAAGCCATCCTGGACAAATAGGTATCCATCGCGATAAATGGGGGTGCAAGCATGAGTGCCATTCTTAGCACCCTCCAGTAGATGCGTCCACACCACCTCGCCATTGTCGGAATTAATGCATATTAATGATTTAGATGTCATTGTGATAAAAAGCTTATTTCCTCCAACCTCAATCAAATTGGGCGAGCAATATGCACTCAATTCTCTATTTCCTGTACTTGTCCATATGAGATCACCGTTATTTTTGTCCAATGCAACCACATTATTCTCTTCACCACCAGGAGTGCAAAACAATTTATTTCCATCAATCAGCAGATTTTCATTGATGCCAAACTGAATGTTCTTTGCAATAAATTCGGCTAATATATCTTTTGACCAAATTACACTGCCGTTTTCGGTATCAAAGCAAAAAAGTATACCAAATCCATTTATTATGTAGCCTTTTCTCTCGTTGATCAAAGGAGTTGACCGCATGCCCGGAAAGTTCTTCATCCACTCCGGACCGAGTTTTGTTTTCCAGATTTGTTTTCCTTCCAGATCAAATGCAAACATGTAACTGATACTATCAATAGTTCCTGCAATAAAAATCCTATTGGTTGTAACTGCAGCTGATGAGTAGCCAATGCCCAAGTCATCAAAAGACCAGATTACTTCAGGACCATCTTCAGGCCATTCGGCCAGAAGGTTAGTTTCAGGATATTTGCCATCCCGGTTTGGCCCCCGCCATTGGCAATCATCTGGCTTCTCGTACCCTAGTACACTTTTTTCAATTTCTGAGAATGACTTTTGCTCTTTACTTTCCTGCCGGGGTGAGTGGCATTGAATAAGAAACGGTATCATCAATACTAAAAGGAAATATAATTTTTGTTTTTTTATCATTATTTGTTGAAGGTTGATGATGTTTAAATGGAAATATCATACACTCTTAATGCATCGTTATAACGGATGTACAGCCTGCCATCCTTGATTACAGGATGTGCCAGGTGGTCACGTTTTACTCCTGGCCCCTTGAAAGAACTGATGATATCGAAACCATCCGGTTTGGGCTTTATCAGAACAACATCACCCGCGTAAGTGTAACTATATATCAATCCTTCGGCAGCTACGACTGATGCAGGTGCAAATTCCTTTACCGAATCTTTCACCTTTCCGGTGTACCAATCAACACACGAGAAATGTTTGGTGGTATAATCAGTACCATAAATATTTCCATTCATCAGCATCACATCTCCATGCTCCAAATCGAAGAGATTGCTTTTCCATGCCTCTTCAACTCCATCACCGGCCTCATTAATTTTAAGCATCACACTGCCCCATTCCCAGCCGTTCATCGCAAAAATAAATCCATCATGATACAATGGTGTATTGCCATGGATGCCATGTGGGAAAAGCAGGTCGTGACTCCAGATGAGATCGCCATTGGAAGGATCAAGACAGATGATTGATTTGGCAGTGATGGTGCTGTAATACTTCTTGCCTTTAAATTCGAACATTCTCGGCGAACAGTAAGCACTTGGTTCTCCAAGAGCTTTACTTTTCCAGATCACATCACTGGTAATCCTGTTTAAAGCAACCACATTATATTCCTTCCCACCGGGTGTACAAAACAAAATATCTCCATCAATCATTAAATTTTCGGTTATTCCGAATTTAATTTCAACGGCCCCAAAATCTTTGTATAAATCTTTTTCCCAAACAATATTACCATCATCGGCATCAAAACAAACCAATTTCCCACGTCCGCTGAGTAGATATCCAAGATCGCCATAAATGAGTGGTGTTGATCGGGCACCAGGAAAGTTTACCATCCAGGCATAACCATATTCCGTTTTCCACAACAATTCACCGGTATGATCAAACGCAAAAATGTAGCTGGTTGAATCGAATGTGCCTGTGGAGTATACTTTTTCGGAAGTTACAGCTACGGTAGTATAACCAGTTCCAAGTTCATCAAATTGCCAGATGATTTCAGGGCCATCTTCAGGCCATTCCTTCAATAAGTTTTTTTCGGGATAAATCCCATCACGGTCTGGCCCTCGCCACTGGCTTATTTCAGGTGCACGCTGGCACTGGATTAGAATTGGGATCAATAGAAATAGTAAATGTTTGCTTTTCATTGTCAGAAATTATTTGGTTAGGATCTCTTTCATAAAAAATATTGCCGGCAATGTGAATTTCAATGCAGCTTCAGAAAAAACCTTCAAACCGACACCTTTGAAAAAAGACTTTAGAAATCGGGTTATTTGGCAGCAATATTATAAACCATCAACGAAGTGCCATGGCGAACGTATAGTTTCTTATCAAAAATCACAGGAAAAGCCCAGTGCTGGTCTTCACCAAAGGGTACATTAAATTTACCTACTACATTGTAGCTATCCGCTGTTGGATTGGCAAGAGCAACTTTTCCATCTTCACCGTACAAATAAAATTTTCCATCAGCATAGGTAATATTTCCTTTTTTGATCAGGCTTTCAACAATGAGTTCTTCACCGGTATTCCAGTCGAGGCAATACCATTTTACACCCTTATCACCAGGGCCATAAATTTTGTCACCGATAACAATAAAGCCTCCCATTCTTCCATCAAGAGTTGCATTGCGCCAAACCTCCTCAGCACTTTTTCCATCATCTGCAATTTTTACCATTACGCCACCTTTTCCATACCCGCTCACGCAATATACAAACCCGTCCCTGTAATAGGGTGTATTGGCATGTACCGACCATTTGTTGGGTTGATCGGCACTCCACATTAATTCACCTGTTAATGCATCCAGACCAAGGATCGAATTTTCTGTTTGGGTGATAAACATCTTTGTGCCGTTGTGACTTGCTATTAAAGGTGAACAATAGGCGCTGATTTCACCCTTCCCCTTGCAGGTCCAGATGAGTTCGCCACTGTCTTTATTAAGGGCAATAATATTGTGATCTTTACCACCCGGAGTGCAATAGATTTTATCATCAAGGAAGGCCAGGTTTTCAGTAACACCCCATTTGATGTTAATGCATCCATATTCCTCAACCAGATCAATTTCCCAAATCATGTTACCATTTTTCGCTTCCATGCAATACAACCCACCCATTCCACTCATAATAAAAAGTTTGTTGTCGTATACCAATGGTGTAGAACGGACACCGGGATAGCTGTCAACCCATTCTTCACCATATTTGGCTTTCCAGAGCAAATTCCCTTCGTGATCAAAGGCAAAAATATATCCATAATCGCCCTGTGTACCTGCGGTATAAACCACGTCACTTGTAACAGCTGCAGACGCATGCCCGTCACCAAGGCCATCAAAATGCCAGAGTAATTTTGGCCCTTCATCAGGCCATGACTCCAGAAGTCCTGTTTCGTTATAAATGCCATCTCGTGTATCGCCCCTCCATTGGGCTGTTTCCTGTGAAAATAATGGTGTGCATAGGGTGATGGCCAGAAGTAAGAGTAGCTTTTCTTTCATATTAAATTAGGTATATATGTTTCTATTTAGTTTATCACATCGTAATATTAAACGATTTTCATGAAATAATCATCTTAATTGCTGGAATTTAGTTTTATTCAAAATAATAATTTGAAGTTAGTGCCAATGGTTTACACACTAATAAGAATGGATGTCATCCCAATCTTATTCCACAGAAAGGTGAAAAATAAAACCGTAAACAAAATTTGAACCATGCTATCGGTGTCTGGAAAAGCAAAAAGGGTTTATTAAATCATTCCTCTTCTGCAGTTCAGGGAAGAGTAATTTCGTAAGTTTTATTAACTTCAGTAAGGTATTCAAGTACATCAACATAATAAAAGGTTTCGTGTACTTTCTTTGACTCCGTTGTGGTTTCATTGTATACCTCAAACTCAACTTCAACTTTGTCGAGAGAGTTTTCGAATTTATAAATGTACTGCATCCCCGAAAACCAGTAACCCTCCTCATTGCAATTTCCTTCCGGATTGAACTGCCCGGACCTGGTGTCGTTGCAATAGCGTTTGTAAATGAATAAGCTTACCTTTCCCTGGTAGGGCTCATAATCTTTGTACTGAACTTTTGCAGTCAGCACAAAACTCCTAGTAATCAATGGCTCAGCAGTGTCCTCACAAATATCCTTTTCTTTATCGCAAGAAAAGGTTGTAAATATCAATAACCCAAAAAGGATATACAGAGGTAACAATAATTTTTTTATCTGTCAAATAAAAAAATTAATTGGATGAAAATGACTGAAATGTCTGACGCAATTGATCTGATGCTGCCCTTTATCTTCCGGGATCAGTAATACCAAACCCTCAACCCGTTCAAGTGCCTCTACTTCTTGCACTCTGCTTCGCAATTAGAACCAACGGCACCAATCTCGATGTAATATGCCCAAACAATTATTCCGGTTGTTTGCAAAGTTCCTATGCCGTTGATTTTCCATCCATCACCTATGGTTTGCTCAGGCAGGTTGATCTGATCGCCGCTAACAATGCCGTATGCTTGCGTAAAGTCGGGAGGTGCATCTGCAAAATTATTAAGCCAAACCCGGGAGTTGTTGTTTTCATCTTCGGTAATATTCACCTCGTAGATCAGCCTGACACAAGATTCGGTCACGGACCATGTACCAAGAAACTTTTCACGCTCATCCACACCAGGATTATTGGGATCAATATCGGTGCAAGACGTTATTTGTAAAGCTGCAGCCAGCATCAGAAGTGACAGGAATTCAGAGGTGTATTTTCTCATGTATTAATACTTTTGTGCAAATTTACACAAATCTGACACCGGTAAGCGTTAACTCTCCCTGTTAACAGTGGTTTTACAAAAATCAAGAAAAAAATATTTTTTATAAAGCATTTTTTTACTCCCATTTGTTTAAGAATTATACTTTTGCAAACATTCAATGATTATCATATTTAACATTATTAATTATATTAAAACCAACACAATGAAATTTTCTCAAACATTAAAACAAACACAAAAAAATATCCTTCTTATAGGCATATTGTTTCTGTCCCTTTCGTCAATTGGACAGACTTACACAAGAGACACCATCAGCATGGAATCCGGCAGAACACATGATGTGTTTTACTCGTTGACAACTGGAAATGAGACTTCAGTAATTCGCGATAACTGGGATATCGAATTCAGTACTGCAAAAATGGATGTAACTATTCGCACCAATGGTGCAAACGGTGTAAAGCTTTATGCTTATCCAAATGCCGGCCTCGATGGCTGGAACAACATCGACACAACAGGATTGTACATGTGGCCAATGCTTTATAATTCAGATACTGATTGGGAAACCGGTGCATTCAACAAAAATGCAACAGGTGGCGAGTTGGATTTTGGCTGGGGTGTTTATAATATGGTCAGCCATCAAATTGTAGGCGATTCAATTTTCGTACTGCAAATGCCTGACTTATCATTTAAGCAATTATGGATTGTTAAAAAGGATCCGAATACAGGCCAAAATAAATATACTTTCAAGTATGCAAATCTTGATGGTAGTGATGAAATGGAAGTAATTGTTCCATGTGACGACTATGCGACAAAAAACTTTGTTGGCTACTCGATTAGCAACAACGATTTTGTAGACCGCGAGCCGGCTTCTATGGATTGGGATCTGGAATTTTGTAAATACACTGTACTTTACGGTGGTGTGATGTGGTATCCGGTAACCGGAATTCTACAGAATTACAACGTTCAGGTAGCAGCCTACCCTGAGGTTGATACAGCCATTGTTGATTATAGCATCAGTGATCTGGATTCCGCAAATATTTCAACAATCGGAAACTACTGGTACGGCCTAAGTGGAATGCCCCCAACTTATATTCTTGAAGATTCGTTAGTTTATTTTGTTAGTGATAAAGAAAGCAGCATCTGGAAGGTTGTTTTTGAGCACTACGACAGCAACCTTGGTGAAATTGGATTCAGGAAAAAATTGATTGAAGATCATGCAAGCATCAGTGAACTGGAAGGTTCAACCACTGGAAATATTGCCATTCATCCAAATCCTGTAAAAGATAATGCACAACTTCTTTTTAACGCTGATGAAAACGGCACTGCCAATATTTCAATTTTTAATCTGGCTGGCGCCAAAGTGTTCGATGAAAGCATCAGTTACACAAGAGGCTTGAATAATCACCAGGTTAATGTTGGCTCTTTACCTGATGGTGTATATGTGGTTATGCTCAAATCCGGCGAAACCGTACTGAAAAATAAACTGGTAAAGCAGTAAAATTCGCTTTTAATCTCTTTTAAAAATCTTTGTATTTGTAAGGAATTTTAAAACTGGCGTCTGTTCAGTATTTATTGGATTAGTATTTTAAGCACTTTAAATGCATATCAGGTTTATTAAATATTTTCTAACTTTTTTGCTTTTTGGTATTGCCATTGCACTACCACAGGCCTTACTTGCCCAGGCTCCTTCAATAAAGGTTTTGGATAAGAAAACCGGCAATCCGGTAATCTATGCCAATGTTTGTTTCGAAAGCCTGGATGGTCTTACTGTTTTACACAAAGTTACCGATGATCAGGGAAAGGCAGAAAATCCTGTTGGGAGTATTTCAACTGTAGCAATTTCTTTTGTTGGATACAAAGTTTATATCGACACTATACAAGCGGGCCAATCTCCGATCTATCAGCTCGAACCAGCTATTTTAAATATGGAGGAGGTTGTAGTTACAGGCCAATACACACCCGAGCGCACCGATAAATCCATTTACAAGGTGAAGGTGATCGATGCCAATCAAATCCAATCGCAAAATGCAATAAACCTCGAGGAGATGCTTTCGACACAGTTAAATATCAAAATTTCGCATGATGCTGCATTGGGCAGCAAGATGAAATTGCAGGGCATAGGTGGCGAAAATGTAAAGATCCTTGTGGATGGAGTTCCTGTTATTGGCCGTATGAATGGTGATATTGACCTTAGCCAGATCAGCCTAACGAATGTTGAACGAATAGAGATGGTTGAAGGCCCCATGTCGGTAAACTATGGCACGAATGCCCTTGCCGGTGTCATCAACCTGATTACCCGTGACCATGTCAACAATTCGGTGGACGCCTCTGTCAATACTTATGCAGAATCTGTTGGCCAATACAAAGTGGATGGAACCGTTGGTGTTTACAAAAACAAAAACACAGTTATATTCACTGGGGGTTACGATTTTTTTGAGGGATTTTCACAATACGACACTGCACGCTACCAGGAGTGGAAGCCCAAGCAACAATACTTCGGCGAACTAAAATACAAAAGGAAGATCAGACAGACAAACCTGAGGATATCCACAAGATATTTTGATGAGTTTGTTTTAGATAAAGGAAGTCCACGCCTGGATGCAGACACTTCACTTGGTGTATATTATTACACTGCCCGTGATGGTTATTATTACACCAAACGATTCGATGCCAACGGATCACTTACCGGTATTGTGGGGAAAAGTCAGTACATTGATGTAATGGGTGCTTATAGCTGGTATCAGCGTGAGCGTGAAACAAAAATAAAAAATCTGTCGACTTTGGAAGAGGATTATTCACAATCCCCGGCTGATTTTGATACAACCACTTTTGATTCCTGGACTTTTAGAGGGACCATTAGCCGGTACACTATGGATACTGTAAAATTCAATTACCAGGCTGGTTTCGACATTAACCTCGAATCGGGCGAAGGCAAAAAAATTGAAGGGGGCGAGGCTTCAATAAACGACTATGCTGTATTTGCCAGTGTTAAATGGAAACCCATTTCCACACTATCAATCCAGCCAGGCCTCAGGTATAGTTACAATACTGAGTATAAAGCACCGATCACGCCTTCAATTAATATTAAATACGACGCCAACAAAAATATTACACTAAGGGCTTCTTACGGCAGGGGATTCAGGGCACCGTCGCTCAAGGAACTTTATCTTGACTTTGTGGACCTGAATCATAAAATATTTGGCTCTGATTCACTTAAAGCCGAAACATCGAACAGCTATCACCTGAGCATGACCTACTTCAAAGAAACTGAGAAGGTAGCCTTTAAAATTGAGCCGGATATTTTTTACAATAACATGAAAGACAAAATTGACCTTGTGCCTAAAACCGTTGTGGGTGAAAACAACGACACCACTTCGATATGGGTTTACAGCAATGTCAACTTATTTAAAACAGTTGGCGGCAGGGTTAACATCACTTATCGCCACAAGGGCATGTTTGATTTTGGCGTAGGCCTGGCTTACATTGGCACTTATAACCAATACACTGAAACACCCAGCGAATTGGAGGTGTTCCATTATTATCCAGAAATTGTGCTATCGGCTAAATACCAGAATCAAAGCTCTGGCATAAACTTGAACATTGTTTATAAATATACCGGTGAAGTTACACGCAACCAGATTAATTCCAGTGACGAACTTGTTCCTTACACAGAAGCAAGTTACAATATGCTGGATGTATCGCTGAGTCGTGCGTTTTTTGAGGATAAACTCAACCTTGCTGTTGGAGGCAAAAACCTTTTTGATATTACTGATATTAAAACCAGTGGTGGCAGTGGCGGTGTTCATGGCGGTGGAGGTTCAGCAATGCCCGTAGCCTGGGGAAGGTCATTTTTTGTAAGCTTAAGGTTTAAAATTTCAAAGTAGAGTGCAATTATGGTTAAATTGTTAAATGGCGATATTGCTAGATAGTGTTATGGAGAAAAAGTATTTAAAACTAATTTGAAGATTTGCAGATTGGTAAATTTGAAAATTAAAGCTCAATCTCGGGATTTTTAGTAGTAGAGAAAATATCCAATATCAAATGATGAATGTAAATTGATTTTGCAAGGCCGCTCAATTTTAACATGGAAAAGAATATTTTTTGAAATCCGTACCGGGTTTTAATATGAGAATGCATTAGTGGACGAATAAGTACTTAATAGATAAACCCAGCAACAAACAGTTTAACAATATAGCATTTTAACAATTTAGAATTTTAAAAAGTGAGCATTTACAACAAACTAAACATACTATCATTAATATTCGTCTTCACCCTCAGCCTGACATCCTGCATGGACAAGGTGAAGGAGGAAGACCCATACCCAACCTATCCCATTCCCGAAGGTATTAAAATCGGGAGTGCCGATCTGGGTTCTGATTACAGCAACAGGGTTTATTACAAACTCAGCAGCAATCAAGCTGTAAAAACAATTACCACCAGCGACTACGACCTTGCTTTTGAAAATGGAGAGCAGGGCTGGCATATTCTGCTAAATTCATCACGTTTTATGCAAGCCGGCAGCTCCGAGACAAAAGATTTTGAGAGCATTACTTCACCGTCTGGAATTCCATTAACCTTTGATAGCTCCGGTGGCGATCTGGATTCGACAGCAGTTGGCAATTGGGCGGATTTTTCGAGTAATCCGCCGTTGTATTACAAAGAGGTGTATGCCATTGATTTGGGGCTCGACCAACAAGGCAATCCATTGGGATTCAAGAAAACAGTTTTTGAAGAATTGGTTGATAATATTTATTCCGTCCGTTTTGCCAATATGGATGGAAGCAGTGATTTTACTGTCCAGGTACCGAAAGTTGATGACAGGAATTTCATTGGTTTATCTTTTGAAAACGAAGGCACCCTCATCGATTTTGAACCACCCATCCAGGATTGGGACATCCTGTTCGGGCAATATACCACCATGCTATTTGCCGAAGGTGAACCATATCCTTACCTTGTGCGTGGTGTGCTTTTAAATACAGCAGGAACCGAAGCCTACCTTTATGGAGGAGAAAAAGATTTTCTTGAAGTGGACATTGAAGATGTAGAAAATGGACAATTCACACCACAACAGGATGTTATTGGACACGAATGGAAATATTATAATCTTGAAGAGGGAGTTTATACCGTTAACACCAACCAGGTTTATTTCATCAAATCGCTTGATGGTTCCATTTATAAACTTCACTTCCTCAGCTACTACAACAGTAACGGAGAAACCGGCTACCCAAAGTTTGAGTTTAAGAAAATTGGGTAGGGAAAATTGTATTGGGTATAAGGTATAGGGATTTGTAGTTCAGTGTTCATATTGCACAAAACTCTGAACTCTGAACTCTGAACTCCGAACTCCAAACTCCAAACTCCGAACTCCAAACTCTAAACTCTTCCCCTTACAAACCCATCCCCATACTTACCATTTCGGCAATATCGTAGTTTTTCATTGAGTCTTCCCGGTTTTTGTATTTGATGCCATCAGTCATCATTACCATGCAAAATGGGCATGCAGTGGCAACCACATCGGCGTTTACTTCCAATGCATCTTCAATTCGCTCAAGAAAAACTTCTTTGTCTCCCTTTTCGGCTTCCTTAAACATTTGTCCGCCTCCGGCTCCGCAACAAAGGGCAAAGCTTTTGTTCCTGTCCATTTCGGTATTATTGCATGGAATGGCTTTGAGTACATCACGGGGTGCGTTGTACTCTCCGTTACCACGGCCCAGGTAGCATGGATCGTGGAACACGACTTTCTGCCCTTTAAAAATATCTGATGTTATATTGATTTTCCCATCAGCAATTAGTTTTTGCAGGAACTGACTGTGGTGCATCACCTCGTAATTTCCACCTAAGTCGGGATATTCATTTTTAAATGTATTGTAGTCGTGTGGACAGCAGCTTATGATTTTCTCCACCTCATACATTTTAAGGGTTTCAATAATCTGCAGGGTCTGCATCTGGTACAGCATTTCGTTTCCGGCCCGGCGGGCTGAATCACCGGTATCAATTTCTTCTTCACCCAAAACAGCATAGCTGAGGTTCAGATGGTTTAAAATTTTTACAAATTCGCGCGACACTTTTTTATAGCGATCATCATAAGCCCCTGCCGACCCAATCCAAACCAGGTATTCAGGCTTTTCTCCCTTACCAAAAACATCAGCCATCAAGGGAACCTCAGTTTCGGATTCAATGGCCCATTTCATACGGTCTTCGGGTGGGTACTGCCAGGGTGCGCCATTGTTTTCTACATTAGTAAACATATTATTCAACTCGCCTGGTGCCGCCGATTCTTCCATAAACAGGTAACGGCGCATATCTACGATTAGGCTGGGGTGATTCATATTGATCGGGCATTCCTCGGCACAGGCATTGCAGGTGGTACATGCCCAAAGCTCCTCTTCTGAAATGTAATTTCTCACCAGTGCTTTTCCATCCGAAAAGTCTTTGCCTTCGTTTACGAGTTGCGGCCCGAATTCCTTCATACGGGCGCGGGTATCCATCATAACTTTACGTGGTGAAAGCATTTTTCCGGTAATATTCGCAGGGCAAACCGAAGTACATCTTCCGCACTCGGTACACGATAGCGAATCGAGATAATTTTTCCATGTAATGTCGTCCACATCTTTTACCCCAAAGCGTTCTATTTGTTCTTCCTCACTTTCGGCAGGTGTGGCGAAAGCAGCGTCAGGATCCATCATCAGTTTAACCTCTTTGGTTACACTTTCCATATTATCCAGTTTACCCAGCGGTTCCAGCCGGCTGAGAAAAACATTGGGCACCGACATAAACACATGGAAATGCTTGGAATAAGGCAAAGCGTTTGCAAAAATGAAAATAACAACTATATGCGACCACCAGAAAAATTCTGTTAAAAAATGTGCAGCATTAAAAGTTACATCATGCATCGGTACAAAATGCCTCACCAGGTAAACGCTCACAGGAAAAGAGCCTGCATAATCATTGGGGTGAGTAAAAAAGTAAAACATATTCATGCCAATCAGCGAAATCATCAGGTAAAGGATAGCCAGCAAGGCGAGGTTTGCATCAATTTTGGAGATCTTCTTCATCTCGATACCCTTGAACCGTTTAACATGCATAACCAGTCGCCTGATCAGAAAGGCAATAATTGAAATAGCCACAAGTAGTGCAAAAATATCTCCGGCTGCCATCATAAAATTGTAAAACCAGCCAAGAACAAAAAAGGATCGGTCAAGTCCAAAAATTCCATCCACTATCATTTCGAGGCTACCAAAAGCAACAATACAAAATCCCCAAAAAACCAGGGCGTGAGCAAATCCAACCAGAGGCAACCTGAATATTTTGGTTTGCCCAATGGCCACCTTCATCATGATACCAATCCGTTTGGGAATATCCCTGATGGGAAATGGCTTTGTTAATTTGAATAGGGATATAAATTTCGAAGCCGTATATCCAAAAATTCCCGTGGTAAGAAGGAGAACGATAATGAAAACTATTTGCTTTGTCATATCTTTTGATGTTAATTCATTTGGTGCTTTTAAGGCATACAATATTAAGCATTTAGAGCGCATATACCCAATAATACAAGCGACAGTTTACTTATCATTTTCAAAATAAATGAATTACAGCAATAATTTAAAAGGAGTGTAAATAGGGGGGCGTTTGGTGTTGCGCGTTTTATGGGAATACCCAAATAGACACCTACAAGCCCAGGGTTCATAATACCTATCAGAATATAGCTTAAAGCGCCTGCGCGACCCTAAGTTCAATTAATTCATCTTTTTTATTTGCTTTTGTGAGAGATAATTGTATAATTGTATCCAATACAAGTAGTATTTAATTACATAACTCTACTTAAAAAAATATTGAATATGAAAAAGAAGAATCCTGAAATTATTGACCTTAACAACCTAAAGCTACTATCATCAAAAGTTAAAACTGCTATTTTCTGCTGTCTAATTTTCTTCGGGATAACATTGGAAAGTGTAAGTCAACTTGATTCATTCCTGATCAACATGCAACCCGGAGATAACTACTATTTAATAAGGGATCAGATGGAGACATACCTAGACAGCCTCGAAACAATTACTGACAGTGTATACTTCTATTCAGGTGGAGGCCCATTCAAAGAATTCAAAAAATTTGAAAAAAAATGGGAACCACTTGTCTCACCTCACGGGGATTTTACAAAGTATTTTGACGCTGAGAATAACTATTATAGTAATTTACAAAATACTTATGATTACATCAATGAGGATCCCTGGCATGAGTTAGGGCCTAATATTGTAAATCAAAGTAATACTAATAAAGGTACTGGGCCAGTTGAGTTTGTTACTTTTTTTGATGATGGCACCAGCTTGTCGACCCAATATATGCTTTCCGGTTCACTAACAAGTGGATTGTTTTACTCAAGTGATTTTGGGGAAACCTGGAGTAAAACCGGAACTGATACAGAATGGGCAAGATCGGGTTGCAGTTGGGCAGTTTTTCATCCTACCAACCACCAGATTTGGTACGCCTCATCCAGCGGTAACTCATCCAGTGGAAGAAGCCATCCTATTGGTAAAACCGGAGGTATTTACAGAACAACTGATGAAGGAATTTCCTGGTATCAAATTGCTGATAAAGATGACTTTCTTGATGAGACTACTATCATTTACAAATTAATTATCGATCCCGAATATCCATCTACCCTTTTTGTAGTAACATCAGAAGGGGTTTATAAAACAATTGATTGCGAAGTTGAATATCCTGTTTGGACGCTTAAATTGCCTGGATTCACTTACGACCTTGAAATGAAACCTGATAACAATGCGACACTCTATTCATCAACATTCTACGATGGCTCTTGGAAAATCATGAAATCCATCAACAGTGGTGATGACTGGGACCCAATTTCCATCCAGCCCGAAACATTACTAATAAACAATATTGATGAACAATTTTTTACCATTGAGGTTTCAAAAGCAAAACCGGATTATCTATACTGTATTGCCAAAGAAAAAAATAATTATTCACTTTACTATAAAGATTTTTCGACAGTTAGTGATTGGAATCATATTGCATCACGTACAGATCCTTACGGATATGGTGGCGGTCATGGATTCGGAGTAGAACAAGTTGCAAATGGAGAATACATTTTTATTTCATACTATACTTCACTTTGCAAATATTCTATTTACTCAGAATCACCTATACCATATGAAGTGGAACATGTGGATGTTGAAGATATAATTTATCATCCCTATAACAGCAATGAAATTTGGGCATGTACACACGGAGGTGTTGAAAAATCAATTAATGGAGGCGAAATCTGGCAACCAAAATACGATGGTTTAGGCGTGGCCCAGGTTCAAAATATGGCAACCTCTTTCACAAACCCCGAATTAATACTTACAGGCTTATATCACGACGGCATGCAGTTAACAAATTCAGATTATGAACCTGGTTGGCTACCCGTTTGGAATTGGCTTAACACACTGGGCGTAGATGGGATGAAACCTTTGATAGATAATAAAAACCCTAACTATATGTGGGGATCAGGACAACAAGGTATTTGGGAGTACTCGGATGATTCTTTTAATACAAGTACCAGGGTGAGCTTACAATATACTGCCTATTGGTTAACCATTGGCGCTCTCAACAAAGAAAACTCATATATATTTTTCAGAAACAAGTTTGAGAACAATGAAAATGAAGAGGTATTCCGTGCAGCCAACAGGGGTATCCTTCATCCCAACGATTGCTTTATTTCATCCTTTGGCAGCTTTTTTCCACCTTCGCATAGGATAAACATATTGGGTTTGAGCACACCTCACAATAATGGTGATTACCTTTATGTTGATCTATATGATGAAAATCCGATTACCGAAACAAGAACCTGGCATTTATTTGTAAGTAAAAATGCAAGTGACTGGGAAAATACTGTAGAATGGGAAAAACTAACCATACCAAGAAGTGATGTCAGGATTTACTCCATTGATTTTGATCCGCTCAACCCTGATATTATATACCTTGCCTATTCGGGATCATCAAACGAAAACAAGGCACCGTATGCCAATGAAATGATCTTCAAAATTGATTATACTAACCCGGTTGCGGATATTACTGACATTTCGGATAACCTTCCTTTAACAGCAGCAAGGGAAGAGTGTATAGCAGTAGAATGGAGCCATATGGGTGGGATATATTTTGCAACTGAATTTGGCATATTCTATACCAATAACAACCTTTTGGAAAATGAAGAATATGAGTGGCAGCTATTCGGTAAATCCTTCCCACATGTTGCCTGTAATGGTATCGAAATTAATTATTTTGGCAACACTCTTAGGGCGGGCACCTGGGGCAGGGGTGCATGGGAGCATGAATTATACTGTTTTCAAGAGGAAACACCACTGGTAATAAATGAGGATATAAGCTGGGACCAATTCCTGAGGCTCGACCGAAGTATAGTTGTTAAACCCGGGCATACACTTACAATAAACCAAAATGCAAGGATCATGATGCCTGAAGGCAGCAGAATTGTAGTGGAGCCGGGTGGAAAGCTTGAGCTGGACGGAGGTGTAATATCCAATGCCTGCCAGGGCTTGTGGGAAGGAATTGAAGTGTGGGGCAACCCCGACCTCCCGCAAACTCCCCTTAACCAGGGCATCATTGCCATTACCAACGAGGGAACCATCGAACGGGCAAATGTTGCCGTGCGCCTTGGCAAAACACTCATACCGGACGGAGAGGGCGAAATTATGTACGGTGATGGTGGCGGACTGATATTTGCCACAGAAGCAATTATAAGGAACAACCGCACCGGGGTGGTTTTTGAAGCCTACAATAACGATAATATCAGCTACTTTAATAAATGCACCTTCGAAACCACCGGGCAACTCCTGGCAGATGCTATACCCCTTAACCTTGCAGTGCTTAATATGGTGGAAGGCATAACTTTTAAGGGATGTACTTTCAGGAATTCCAGGGAATATACCGTACCTTACTCCGACAGGGGAAATGGTATTTACAGTTTTAATTCAAATTTTTACGTTGATGAAATATGTGTATCCGGTTCACCGGAATGCACCCAATATCAAAGTACGGCATTTGAAGCGTTGGAATATGGTATCAGGGCATACGGTGCAACATCAATTATAAACTTATCCATAAAAAACAGCATCTTTTCAAAAGTGGAAAAAGGGATTTTTATATCGGCAGTAAACAATTTTATTATCTCAAACAATCTGATTGATATGATTGGTTTGAATATTTATGGCATTTACCTTGATTGCTGTACGGGCTATACTGTAGAGGATAACTTATTGGAAGGAACCTACCCATTATCTGCTACTCAAATTGGAATAGTAGTAAACAATTCCGGTGATGCCCCCAATGAAATCTATAGAAACACTTTTGAAAGGCTTTCTTATGGTATTCTTGCCCAAAACGAAAACCGCGCACCCGACGGCACCGGCCTTGTGCTTAAATGCAACGAATACTTTACATGTAACTTTGATAAAGTGATTAGCTGGGAAGGACCACGCATAACTTCCCGTACAGGTATTGCCGAAAACCAGGGCTCTTCAAGTTCAAATGCTGAAGATATGGCCGGGAACATTTTTGATATTCATGGACACACAGCCAACGGCGACTTCGATGACATACTTAACGAGGCAAACAATATCACTTACTTTTACCCATTTAATACTGAGGAAGGTGATGTAAGACCAATTGATTACACCCAAAATACGGTCACACTAGAAATTAAAGAAATCCTTCCGGATGACTGGACATTTGACGATGGCTGCCCACCATCCGAGGAGGTTATTGGAGAAGGTATCAGTGACATAAAAACAAAAATGGCAGGTACTGGTCAATTGATCGATTCAACACAAAACCTGTTAGCACTTTTGGTGGATGGTGGTAATACGGATGTACTTCAGTCCGATGTTGATAATAGTACACCACCCGAAACCATGTCGGTTTATACTGAACTAATGGAAAAATCGCCCTATCTTTCCGATACTGTGGTAAGTACTGCTATCGATAAGGAAGATGTCTTACCAGGTGTTATGATCCGCGATATCATGGTAGCCAACCCCAACACCGCCAAATCAAATGATTTAATAAGTAAACTTGACGAACGCCTGGAGCCCTTACCGGATTATATGGTAGCTCAAATTTTGGCCGGGCGCAGCATTGTTTCCATAAGGGAGGAAACCGAATCGAAGCTTGCAGCCTTTAAACTTGAAAGGGCAAAGTATTATAATATCCTGGAAAGGTATTATTTAACTGATACACTTGATCCGCAAACCTCAAGAGATAGTTTGCTGGTATTATTCCAGGATGAAAACAGCCTTAATACAAAATACCGATTGGCTTTTTATCTGATGGCACAAGGGGCCTGGATTGATGGGTTTGCAACACTAAATGGTATTCCAACGGAGTTTGAGCTCACACCTTCCGATGTGGAGGAACATAATCAGCTTGCTGATTACGCTACTTTACTATTTGAATTAAAACAGCAAGACAAAGAACTATTATGGGCTGATAGCACTCAAATTGCAACACTCACTACCTTAGCGTGTAACGAACTTAGTATGGCAAGCGTGTATGCCAGGAATGTATTACTTGCTTTAAAACTGATTGCCTACAATGAGCCTATTATTTTACCTGATTTGTTTAAATCGTCAGAAATATTGATCGAATACAACGAAATATTAGAAAAAGGTAATAATATTCCTACACAATTAACGATCCAACCTAACCCTGCAAGAAACTACCTTATAATTAATTATGAATTGGAACAGGAAGCGGGTATTTTAATTGAAATAAGCGATATGGAAGGTAAGGTTAAGTTCGCAAAAAGACCAACAAATTTATTGGATCAGTTTTCAATTGATATTCAGGGTTGGGAAACCGGCATCTATTTTGCCACACTAAAAATTAATGGCAAGCTTACTGAAACTGTGAAATTTCTAATAGTTGACTAAGTGAAAGAACTGATGAAAGTCATATTTTAACAAAAACTTAATGATAATCATGAGAGCATGTATACTAGTTAAGCCGTTGCATTTAATCACAATTTTTATTCTGATTCTTTTTGATTTTATTTCACTTGCTCAAATTAGAACTGAAGCATATTTTGGGGTATCAGGGCGTACTGATGTCAGCAAAGATATACTTGAAATGTACGATAAGGGATATTATATTTCCGGTGGGTTTGAAGGAAGCGGAAACCATCACTACGGATGGAATATCAAGACTGATATAAACCTTGAATTGTTATACGACAAAGTTTTCGAACATTCTCTATGCACTGTTGGTAACTTTGTTTCAGTTAGCGATGGCGAGGGGAACATTTACGTGTCTGGACTTGCAACTATATCCGGTGGGTGGCCATTTATAACAAAGATCGATTCCTGCGGAAATAAAGTCTGGTGCAAAATCCTCCAATATGAGGGTGAATTTGAGAATGGAAGTAAACGTGATATCTTAATCACAAAAAACAACGAAATTTTACTGCTAATCGATCTCGATTCGGAAGAGGAAATAAATAAACTCCACTTGGTTGGGTTAAACAGCAATGGTGATGTTTTATGGACGAAACCCTATGCCTCGAAAAACGATTACCCCTGGCTACAGGAGGCAAATGCATATTCATTCACAGAAATCAACAACGAATATTATATTTCCGGCTACTGCTACTATCCTTACCCAAATGATACCAACCATGTTTTTTTACGACCACTATTTATTGGCATCGACAGCCTCTTTAATGAAAAGTGGGTATTACCTTTCTATGCACTGGATTCGGTATATGGTGATGCTTACAAAACTATACCATTAAATGATTCTGTTTTTATGGGTGTCGGTATTAGAAGGTTACCTTATAGTCTAGATTTCGGATTATTAATGTTTTATAATAAAGACGGAGAAGAGATGGGGTATAGTGAGGTTTCAAATGAACAAATTGGACCCAATATTCAAAGTAATCATTTCAGGGATGTAGCAAGTATTAATGATTCATTATTCATTTCTTCTTCACTATTTGGCCCTGATATCTCATCAAATCCTGGTGGCGTATTGGTTTTCGATACTGCTGGTAATCTATATAATATATTGTCAAAACCCAATACAACATCAGCCAAGCTAATAAAAACATATGATAATAATTACCTGTTTGCTGCAAACATTGAGGAGAGTAAAGGAGATAAAGATATTTACATTTACAAAATCGATGAACACCTGAATGATGTACCATTCGATCCTACACCGCGAAACTACGATAGCCTTTGCCCGGGAGGTATTCAGCCCGGAAATACGAACCTGGATGATTGCTTGATATGGACTGATATTGGTGAAGCACCAGGGCCGGCACAATATTATCAAAGCCTGCGGTGGATACCTATGAATGCTTACCCAAATCCGGTTAAGGGTGGGAAGGTAAGGTTGGAATTTGAGAACACGGAGCACCATTACAACCTGGTGTTGCGTATCTACAACCACACCGGCCATAGCATCCACAGCCAGAGAATTTACAAAGGCCAGCAGGATACGGATGTAATTATTTCAGCGTGGCCCAAAGGATTTTACATTGCGGTAATTTACAGCAACGGTGGTGCAGTGGGAAAGGTAAAGTTTGTGCATGAGTAATATGAAAAGGATGGTTCATAAAATCTGTTTGATCCGCCCTTAATGCGCTTGAGGAAGAGTTTTCTGATCCTGCCAGGCCAAATCTCTGTTTTCTTGAGTAATAATTCGGTTGGATACAAGGGAAGGATTACGTTTGGCATTCTGCGTACTGAGTCGCCTAATTGAGTAAATACCTGCTACCAGTAACCAGCAACCAGATACCAGTAACCATCTCAAATACCAATAACTTTTAACTATTAACCATTAACTTTTCCCTCTATTCCCTATATTTGCAACTGAAATTTCTTACCTCAAAAATTATACTCATGCAGGAACCAAATATTTACAAGCCAAAAAATAAAGTCAGGATCGTAACAGCAGCATCACTGTTCGACGGTCACGATGCAGCGATTAACGTCATGCGCAGGATAATTCAGGGCTCAGGTGCTGAAGTAATCCACCTTGGCCACGACCGCTCCGTACTTGACATTGTTGATTGTGCCATTGAAGAAGATGCACAGGCCATTGCGCTCACTTCCTATCAGGGAGGCCACATCGAATTTTTTAAATACATGTATGATCTTGCGCAGGAAAGAGGTGCCGGCCATATAAAAATTTTTGGTGGTGGCGGTGGCGTCATCCTTCCTGAAGAAGTTGAAGAGCTGCATAAATATGGAATTACCCGTATTTATTCACCAGATGATGGACGGAAATTAGGTCTTCAGGGTATGATTAATGATTTGATGGAATTGGCAGATTTCCCTACAGGTAAGGACGTTGAGCATGAACTTGATAAAATCAGGAATAAAGATATCCTTTATATTTCCCGATTGATTTCGGCCGTTGAGAACTATCCTGATGAGGTGAAGGGATTTATGGAAGAAATCAGTTCTGAATCCTCTGAAGCTAAAACCCCAATCCTGGGAATTACTGGTACTGGGGGCTCTGGGAAGTCTTCGCTGGTAGACGAAATCGTCAGGAGATTTCTGATTGATTTCCCGGGAAAAACCCTGGCCATTGTTTCGGTTGATCCTTCGAAACGTAAAACGGGCGGCGCCCTGCTAGGCGACCGGATCAGGATGAACTCGATTAGCAGCCCCCTGGTTTATATGCGCTCACTGGCTACCCGACAGGCCAACCTGTCACTATCACGCTATGTCAACGATGCCGTTTGCATCCTGAAATTAGCAGGATTTGACCTTATCATTCTTGAAACTTCGGGTATCGGCCAATCCGATACAGAAATAATCGATCATAGTGATGTTTCGATGTACGTGATGACACCTGAATATGGTGCTGCCACACAACTTGAAAAAATCGATATGCTCGATTTTGCTGACATCATTGCCCTGAATAAATTTGACAAGCGGGGCGCCATGGATGCCGTGCGTGATGTGAAGAAACAGTACCAGCGCAACCACCGGCTGTTTGATAAAGATCCGGCAGATATGCCGGTTTATGGCTCTATTGCATCACAATTTAACGATCCCGGCACCAATGAGTTGTACCGGGCATTATTGGAAAAAATTGAGGAACGGAATCCTTCTGGCTTAAAATCAGGCATGGAGATCAGTGATGAGATGTCAGAGAAAATCTACATCATCCCACCCAAGCGGGTAAGGTATCTTTCGGAGATTTCGGATACGGTACGGAATTACAACCAGTGGACTGAGGAACAGGCAAAGATTGCCCAGAAGTTGTTCAGCTTGCACGAATCTGTTAAAATGGCCAGGGAACAGGAGGATTCGGATCTGGCTGTCCGTTTGCAGAAGATATTTGATAAACTGGTTATGGATCTCGATCCGCATAACAACAAGATATTACAAAACTGGCCTGGAAAACTCAAAGCTTTTAAAGACCCTGTTTATTGTTATGAAGTGCGTGGTAAAGAAATTTGTGTTGAGACACATACGAAATCCCTCTCCCATTTAAATATCCCCAGGATATCCCTGCCTAAATATACTGGTTGGGGAGATATTTTAAAATGGAATCTTCGTGAAAATGTCCCGGGCGAATTTCCATTTGCTGCCGGTGTTTTTCCGTTTAAACGTGAAGGAGAAGATCCAACAAGGATGTTTGCAGGTGAGGGAGGGCCCGAAAGGACCAACAAACGCTTCCATTACGTTTCTCTTGACATGCCGGCAAGGAGGCTTTCTACAGCATTCGACTCGGTAACTCTTTACGGTAACGATCCCGACAGGCGTCCGGATATTTATGGGAAAATTGGCAACTCAGGTGTATCGATTGCCTGCCTGGATGATGCCAAAAAGTTGTATTCCGGTTTTCACCTGGCTGACCCAAAAACATCGGTTTCGATGACCATCAATGGCCCTGCGCCATCACTGGTTGGCTTTTTCATGAATGCTGCTATCGACCAGCAATGCGAAATCTACATTAAAGAAAACGGACTTGTTGAAGAAGTAGAAAAGAAAATAAATGACTTTTATAAAAATAGAGGCACTGAGCGGCCAAAATACCAGGGCAAATTACCAAAAGGCAATGATGGCCTTGGATTGATGCTTCTGGGTACTACCGGCGACCAGGTATTACCTAAAGATGTTTACGAAAAAATTAAAGCCGATACCATTTGCAGGGTTCGCGGTACTGTTCAGGCTGACATCCTGAAGGAAGACCAGGCACAGAATACCTGCATTTTTTCTACCGATTTCTCACTGAAAGTAATGGGTGATGTGCAGGAATATTTCTCAAAAAATAATGTAAGGAACTTCTATTCCGTATCAATTTCGGGTTACCATATTGCCGAAGCCGGGGCCAACCCGATTTCACAACTTGCATTTACCCTGGCCAATGGATTTACCTATGTTGAGTATTATGTAAGCCGCGGAATGGACATCAACAGTTTTGCTCCGAACCTTTCGTTTTTCTTCTCAAATGGCATCGATCCGGAATATTCTGTAATGGGTCGTGTGGCAAGGCTCATCTGGTCGAAAGCTATGAAATTAAAGTATGGTGCCAACGACCGCTCTCAAAAATTGAAATACCATATTCAAACATCAGGACGTTCCTTGCACGCACAGGAAATCGACTTCAATGACATCAGGACGACCTTACAGGCATTGTATGCCATCTACGACAATTGCAACTCGTTGCACACCAACGCCTACGACGAGGCCATTACTACGCCTACAGAAGAATCTGTTCGACGGGCAATGGCCATCCAATTAATTATAAATCGGGAACTTGGTCTGGCCAAAAATCAAAATCCATTACAGGGTTCATTCATTATTGAAGAACTTACGGATCTTGTGGAGGAAGCGGTAATGATGGAGTTCGACAGGATCACCGAACGTGGTGGTGTACTTGGAGCCATGGAAACCATGTACCAACGGGGTAAAATACAGGAAGAATCGCTGTATTACGAAACCCTGAAACATACCGGCGAAATGCCTATTATTGGAGTAAATACATTCCTTTCAAGCAAAGGGTCACCTACCCAAATTCCTGGCGAAGTGATCAGGGCTACCACTGAAGAAAAAGAATACCAGATCGCCATGCTGGATCAATTGCACAAAACCTACAAGGATGAGGCGGCCGGTCTTTTACAGCAAATGAAAGATGATGTGGTTAAAAACCGCAATACTTTCGAGAGCCTGATGGAAATAACAAAATATGCATCCCTTGGCCAGATCACCAATGCCTTGTTTGAAGTTGGTGGCCAATACCGAAGAAATATGTAATAAGGTAAATTCATTAAACCAAGGAGTTTGTTGGTAATGTTACTTTGTACAAACAACTAATCAAACCTTTAAGGGATTGCAAGTTACAGGTTTCAAGTTATATGGAATTCACCCTTGTAATTTGAAACCTGCAACTTGTAACCTTCTTGGGCCTTAGTTTCCTGAACAACAAATTATCATGTCAAATATAGTTTTGACGGGTGTAATTCTAATTTAAAATTTATATTTTTGATGCCAATTCAAAGCTTGTGAAAATATCTAATTTTTGATAGTATGCTGACGAAAAAAATCCTTGTAATTTACCCTCAGGTCAATGACACCAAGATCGCTGTTTTTCAAAACAACAGTTGGGTGTTTTTCAAGACCATCCTTTTCAAAAAAGAAGAAGCTGAAAAATACGATTCGGTAATGGATCAGGAAGTACCAAGAACGGAACAAATACTTCTTGAACTGAAGGAAAATGACATCAGTCTTGGAGATATTCAAATTGTAATTGGCAGGGGTGGATTGGTAAAGCCAATAAAATCGGGTATTTATGAAGTTAATGAAAAACTGAAAGAAGACCTTGGGAAAGGTGACAGGCTTCATGAGACCAACCTTGGTGGCTTAATAGCCGATCGAATTGCCAAAATGATTCCGGATGCACGGGCATTTCTTTCCGACCCTGTTGTGGTTGATGAATTACATGATTTGGCCAGGGTTTCGGGGCACCCCATGTTTGAGCGTAAATCGATTTTCCATGCACTGAACCATAAATTTGCAGGCCGCAATTTTGCCAAATCCATCAATAAGCAATATGAAGACCTCAACCTGATCATCGCCCATGTTGGCGAGGGAGGCATATCCATTGGCGCGCACAAACACGGAAATGTGGTTGATGTGAACCAGGCATACGATGGCGATGGCCCATTTTCATATAACCGTTCAGGAAGCCTGCCCTATGGAGATTTGATTGAAATATGTTATAGCGGAAAATATACTAAAAAAGAACTCAGGAAAACCCTGATACATGAGGGTGGGCTTGAGGCGCACCTGGGAACCAGCAATATTAACGTTATCGAAAGTAAAATTAAAGATGGTGATAAAAAAGCTGAATTTATCTTAAGGGCAATGGCCTACCAATTGTGCAAGGAAATCGGAGCTATGTATGTTGTGCTTGATGGACCTTTAGATGCCATTATCTTATCCGGAAATATTTTCCAATCCAAGTTCTTTACCGAAAGGGTAAAACACCGTATTCTCAAACTGGGGCAGGTAATTATTTCTCCTTTTGTTTCGGATATGGATGCCCTTGCCGATAGCGCGATGATGATCATGAAAGATGAAGCCGAGATTTTGGTTTATGAGTAGGTTGAAGGAAGTTATAAGGGAAATAAGATTTATAGGGGGAATAGGGTTAAAAGGGTTTAAAAGGGAACCCGAAGAAAGAGTCCACCCTTCAATGAGAAACGATGGACAATTGGAATGAACCAAACAAAAGCATTCTAATCCCTACCAACTCAAATTAATAAGTAATATACTAATCGTCACAATTGTGATGGCAATTAAAAACTATAAAGAACTACAAAGATGACGCATTGGTTGGAAGAAGCTGAAAAAGAAAAGCCGGAAGAGGTTCATAAACCCAGAGTTAGCAGGACAAAAATCCAGCAAAAAATTGAGGACATCAAACAAAACTATGAAGCCAACAAAAAGGCATATGATGATTTTATAAACGCTCTATTCTCACTTTGTCAACGTGCCAACACCCTCCCTCCCGAATCGAGAGAACCCTGGGGTTTGATTGAATCGAAAGCAAAGGAGAGCAAGATGAATAGCCACCTGTATTCATTCCTTACCCGTGAAAGATTCGATATGAGGGTTCCCACAAAATCATTTCCCTTTATCAAATTAAGGCACTTTAAACATGTCAGAAAAGTTATGTTTTCTATATCAACAACTCTGGATATGGTAAATGTTGAGGTGTACGAAGATTATATTGCAAAAACCAGGCTTTCGGAGAATTACGATTCCGATAATAAATATTCAGGCGATGACGGCCTCGACCGTTACCATTTTGTCTATCACTATGCCATCAAGGAATTGAATGAAACACTGGCCCTTAATCTACTCGACTGGATGGCATTCAGGGAAGATATCGATCATCTTCCTTTTACCACTGAGGATATAAAGCGAAACGGAAAAACCAGGCCTTCATCATAATATGAACCTGGTTTTCTCAAAAAGCTTTAATCTCTACCGCTGAGTTCCTTTGGAATTCGGCCATTCTTGATAGATTCAGAACGTAACCTTTTGCCTACAATACGTTCAACCATATTTCCAATCTCAAGTACTTTATCAATATCAAGATTGGTCTCGATGCCCATTTCGTCCATCATCACCACCATATCTTCAGTAGAAACAAGGCCAACAGCTGACGGATCTTTATAATAATACTCCCCGGTACCCGGAACCGGGACACCATCTACGAAGTTTGCCGGCTGCCCGCCAAGGCCACCCATGGTAGATTCGTAATTGGTCATGCCAGCCTGGAGTGCTGCAAGAACATTGGCCAGGCCCCAACCACGTGTTGTATGGAAGTGTGCAATTTGTTTATGGGGATTATCCACCTTATCCAATAGCATCGAAAAATATTTGTAAACCCTGTCTGGTGATGCAGAGCCGTCATGATCGGCATGCTCGACATCTGTAGCACCAATATCGAACCATCGCTGTGTAAAATCGATGGCTTTACTCATTTCGGTAGGACCTTCGATGGGGCAGCCCCAAATCGTACTTACTGTTCCATTCACAGCCATTCCTGCATCCCTTGCTTTTTTCACCCATTCCTCACTCATTTTCCAGTATTCGTCAAGCGACAAACCAGAGTTTTTTCTTTGGTGCGACTCACTGGTAGAAACCATCAGCAGAATCCTGTCGGGACCATAGCCATCTTGTTTTGCCTGGATGGCACGTTGAATGGCACGCTCGCGAATTGTTATTGCTGTAAGTGATACATCATCAATCAGGTGTTTGATTTTTTTACTGTTCCTGATTCCCTTAAACAAATCGTCGGCATCCTTAAACTGTGGCATTCCTTTGGGGTTGCCAAAATTTGACACTTCGATATGTTTAAACCCGGCAAGGATCAATTGCTCCGAAAGCCAGAGTTTTGCTTCGGTTGGTATAAATTTCTCTTCGTGCTGAAATCCGTCACGCACGGTAATATCTCCGATAACTACTTTTTTTGGATAATCCATAATGTATTTTGTTTTAGGTTATTTGTAACTAGTGTTTATACAGACATTTGGTGTAAAAATAAAAAAATCCTTTGAAATAATGCTAAATAGAAGGAAAATCCTTAATGGAATTCCCTTAGCGACTAAAAGTCGATTAGCTTACAAAATCCCCACAAATTCATCCAACGATTCCGGGTTCTTCAGAGCATCACGATTCAACACATCCTTGCCATGGATGATTTTCTTAACCGCCACTTCAACTTTTTTACCATTTAAAGTATAGGGTACATCCTTTACAGCCTTGATGATGGCTGGAACATGGCGTGGGCTACAGGATGAACGAATATTTGTCCTGAGTTTTTTCACCAGGCCATCATCCAATGTAAAACCTTCAGCCAGTTTAACAAAAAGCACAACACGCTCATCGCCCTGATACTGTTGGCCCACAATTACCGAATCGGCAATTTCATCCATATTTTCCACTACATTATAAATTTCGGCTGTTCCAATTCTTACGCCTCCCGGATTCAATGTTGCATCCGACCTGCCGTACATGGTAACACCGCCGGTTTCGCTGATTACAATGTAATCACCATGGTGCCAGATGTTATTGTACACCTCGAAATAGGCCTTGTGGTATTTCTTCCCACCCTCATCATTCCAAAAATAAATGGGCATGGATGGAAAAGGTGTTTTGCAAACCATTTCTCCTTTTTTACCGATCAACGATTTCCCGAAATCATCAAAACAATCCATATTCATCCCCAAACCGCTGCATTGAATTTCGCCAAGATAAACCGGCAAAATGGGATTGCCCAACACAAAACAGGAAACGATATCCGTTCCTCCTGCTATGGATGACAGCTGCACATCCTTTTTCCATTCGCGATAAACATATTCAAAACTTTCGTTCGTCAAGGGAGAACCTGTACTTGTAATCGCTTTTAGTTTTGGATAGCCTGAAATTTCTTTTGGTACTACACCAGCCTCTTCCAGGGAAGCAATGTATTTTGCACTGGTACCAAAAATGGTAATATCCAGTTCATCTGCCATTTTCAGTAAAGCATCCGGCCCGGGATAGAACGGATTTCCATCGAACAGTACCAGGCTTGAGCCTACCGCCAGGCTGCTCACCACCCAGTTCCACATCATCCATCCACAGGTTGTAAAATAAAAAATAGTATCCTCAGGTTTAAGATCGCAATGCAAGCGAAGTTCCTTCAGGTGCTGAATAAGAGTTCCTCCGGCAGAATGAACTATGCTTTTCGGCAAACCTGTTGTTCCCGAAGAATACATGATGTAAAGCGGATGATCAAAAGGCAGTTGCTCGAATTGAATCCCCTCATTATCGCTTGATCCGAAATCCTCCCATTCAACAGCACTTTCAATTTTTGAGATATCCCGTTTGCCGGAGTAATCCACCAGTACCACTTTCTCTACAGAGGGAAGTTTTTCGAGTATGTTTTTTAGTTTTTCCTGTGAGTCGAATTGCTTACCATTATAAAAATAACCATCTGCCGAAAAGACTACCTTTGGCTCGATCTGAGAAAAGCGGTCGAGCACCCCTTTAATCCCAAAATCGGGTGAGGAGGAAGACCAGATAGCCCCAACAGATGCTGTAGCCAGCATAGCAATTACCGTCTCGGGCAGATTGGGCATAAAACCGGCAACACGATCACCAACTGTTACTCCCCGGGTTATTAATCCATCTGCAATCCGAGCTACTTCCATGTGTAGCTGATCGAAAGACAGTCGTCTCTCCGTTCCGTTTTCACTTCTGAAAATTATGGCCGTTTTATCGCCCTCGTATTTCAAAAGGTTTTCGGCAAAATTCAGCCGTGCACCATCAAACCATTTGGCCCCAGGCATTTTATGGATGTCGTCTACCACTACATCATATGGTTTCGAATGGATGATTTCGGCATAATCCCAAAATTCGCCCCAAAACAGGTCTGGATTTTCTACGCTCCACCTGTGTAGCGATTTATAGTTTTGTTCGGTGAGCTGATATTTTTCATTCATCAGATTCATGAAATCATGCATCTGTGATTCTTTTAATCTTTGTAGGTCTGGTTTCCAGAGACACTTACTCATTTCTAAATATTTTTAGATTCTAACACCTATGATTTATCACATTAATAAATCAGAATACAAATTGTTTATCCTTTAAATTTCACCTCCCTGTGCATCCCATCGCAGAAAGGTTTATTTTTCGAATGGCCACAGCGGCATAGATAAGCAGGGCTTGAAGATTCAATTCCATTGCCTCTGGCATCTACAATTTCAAAATCTCCTTCAATTAAAATTGATCCTGTATCGTTGACGGTTAATTTTACTTTCTTTTTATCTTCCATTTTGCAAAATTCTATTTCTTGTAACTAAAGACTTATAATCCCAAATGCCTTGAAATAACCAAACGTTGTATTTCTGAGGTACCCTCGCCAATTTGAAGCAATCGCTGATCACGGAAAATCCGTTCGATATCATAATCCTTCATCAACCCATAACCACCATGGATTTGAACGGCTTCATCTGCAACCTCGCGGGCTATTTCAGAGCAATAGAGTTTGGCCATGGCTGCTTCCTTACCAAAAGGTTTCTTATTATCTTTTAGCCAGCATGTACGATAGAGGAACCAGCGGGCATGCTCAATTTTCATGGCCATATCTGCCAGTTTAAATGCATTAATCTGGAACTTGGAAATGGATTTTCCGAATTGCTTTCGCTCCTGTGAATATTGCATCGCAAGTTCAAACGCTCCCTGTGCAGCTCCTAAACCCATTGCCGCAATCGATAGCCTTCCGTTATCTAATGTTGAAAGCATTATCTTCGATCCCTTCCCTACCTCACCCAGTAAATTATCTTTTGGCACCCGGCAATCGTCAAAGTAAAGTTCTGCTGTATCCGAGGCACGCCACATCATTTTACCATGCATGGCTACACGCTTAAACCCGGGAGTACCCTTATCGACTATAAAAGTTGTAAACTCCTTTTTACCATCATCAAAGGTTTTGGTTACTGCCTGTACTGCTGATCCTATTGAAATTTCAGATGAGCCATTGGTGATGAAAATTTTCGAACCGTTGATCACCCATTCATCAGCCTCGGGAACAGCAGTAGTTTTTGTTCCCCGGGAATCAGAGCCCGCATTAGCCTCTGTAAGCCCGAAACCCCACAATGCTTCTCCTGTACATAGTTGGGGAAGGTATTTCATTTTCTGCTCTTCAGTGCCATAATGATAGATTGGACCAATACCCAGTGAATTGTGGGCGGCTAGTGTGGCAGCCTGGCTGCCGTCAACACGGGCAAGCTCTTCAACAGCAATAATGTAAGCCAGTGTATCCAAATCCTGTCCGCCATATTTCTCTGGAAGGTACATTCCGAACAGGCCAAGTTCCCCGATTTTGCGGGTGAGTTCTATTGAGAATTCGGCTTTTTCGTCCAATTCCTGGGCCACTGGTCGTATTTCGCGTTCAGCAAAATCACGAACCGTCTCCCGGATCATGTTGTGAATTTCTGTGAGTTCAAAGTTCATATGTTAGGTTTTTGATTATAAAACAATGGTTCAATGTGCCAATACTAAAATGCAATAATGATAAAATAGATTACTGATGAATATTTTGTTAATTTATTATTTACTATTCTGCAGGTTCAAACACCACCAAAGGCCGGCTCCCATCTACCATTTGTCCGGGTTTTACATTTACTTTTTCGATGGTTGCATCCCGGGGAGCTACAATGCTGTTTTCCATTTTCATGGCTTCAACTATCATCATTACCTCTCCTTTTTTCACCTCTCCGGCATTCTTAATGTTTACCTTAATTACCTTGCCGGGCATGGGTGTAAAAATCGAATTCTGGCCTTCACCATTCGGGCTGTCGATTCCGGTATAAACATCCTCCTTAATCAACAGATCATCGCGATGAATATTAAAAATATGCCCATTGCAACTTACAAAGGCATTTCCATAATTATCATGTGAAATATCTGCTGTGAAGATTCCTTCTTTGGCTTTGACCGTAATTTTGTTTTCGCTAAGATGGGGGATTTCTACCATATATTTATGCTCACCAATCATCACTTCCGCCAAACCGGATTTTGCAGGATATACTACAATTTCATTATATTCACCATCCATGGTAAGTTTTAGCTCCAGCCTGTCACGCCAATAACCAATATTTTTCCATATGGATGTTGAGTTGTTTTCATTCTTAAAGTGCAGAAAATACAATGCATATGAGGCAAGTGGCGCATCAATAACAATTCTGCCCCGCTTTTGCACTGAAGCCTCAACGATTTCATCAAGGTGAATATCGCAGTACTTTGTTGAAATGGTGTTTTGTATATAGTTTTCCTGTTGCAGGAGTTCGATCAGGAAACGGATGTTGGTTTTGATGCCATGAATGATGTAATCTTTTAATACATCGATCATTTTCAACCGGGCATGCTCACGGTTCTCTTCCCAAACGATAACTTTCGAAATCATCGGGTCATAAAAACTATGAATTGTAGCCGCTCTATTTGCACAGGCATCAATTCTTACACGACGATTTTCAGGCTCACGGTAAAGAATCATGTTTCCGGGCGAAGGCAAGAATTTATTGGAAGGATCTTCGGCATACACCCTGCATTCGATGGCATGACCATTCTGGCTGATATCTTCCTGTGAAAAACCCAGTGGGTTTCCGGCAGCAACCAATATCTGCTCCTGAACCAGATCAATACCTGTCACCATCTCAGTGATGGGGTGCTCAACCTGGATCCGGGTATTCATTTCAAGAAAGTAAAAATTCAAATCCTTATCAACCAGGAACTCAATAGTACCGGCATTGCTGTAACCAATCTCTTTGGTAATCTTTACTGCCGCCTCACCCATCTTTTTTCTTACTTCATTAGTGAGTGTTGGTGATGGTGATTCCTCGATAATTTTTTGGTATCGCCGCTGGATTGAACACTCCCTCTCGAACAGGTGTAGTGCATTTCCAAATTTATCACCCATAACCTGGAATTCGATGTGGCGTGGCTCAACCACATACTTTTCGATAAATACCGTTCCATCACCAAAATAGGAAAGGGCCTCTCGGGTAGTTGATTCGATTACACTTTCGATTTCGCTCAAATCATTAACGATCCGCATGCCTTTTCCTCCACCTCCGGCAGCGGCTTTCACCAAAATCGGAAGTGGGATTTTACCTGCCTCACGGATCAGCGTTTCCGCATCACCAACAATTCCCTGTGTTGTGGGCACACCTATCTTTTGTACAAATTCCCTTGATTCGATCTTATTTCCCATCAACCGGATTGCACGGGTATCGGGACCAATAAAAGTAATTCCTGAATCCTCACAAGCTTTTACCAAAGCAGGGCTTTCCGAAAGAAAACCATAACCCGGATGGATGGCATCAGAGCGCGTTTCCCGGGCAATTTCGATGATCTTTTCCACATTCAGGTAGGTGTCGCTCAGTTCCTCGTATCCCAGGCAATATGCTTCATCGGCAAAAGACACGTGCCACGAATCTTTGTCCACCTCGGCATAAACCGCAACGGTTCGGATACCCAGCGCTTTTGCTGCTCGCATCACACGAATGGCAATTTCGCCACGGTTGGCAATCAATATTTTATCGAAGAGTATTTTGCTGTTTTTCATTGTAATGGTTCTATTGAAACATATATTAAAATAATGAATGGCGTTATTTGAATAACTGTTACAGGTTACAGGGACAACTTGTAACATGTAACTTGCAACCTGGTTCTATCCCTCCACCCAATTTGGTTTGCGTTTGCCTAAAAATGCTGCCATTCCTTCCTGCCCTTCATCGGATGCTCGTATTTCAGCGATCATTTTTGCGGTATCTTCTACGGCTTCATCCAAAGTAAGTTTGTTACAAATATCGAAAATGAGATTTTTGCAATGGGTCATTGCTTTTGGGCCACTTGTTCGCAGAAGTTTTATCACCGATTCCAAATATTCTTCGAGTAATTCTGTTGGCAGAGATTTGTTCACCAAACGGTGCTTTTCAGCTTCCGGGCCTTGTATGCGTTTGCCGGTAAGCATCAATTCTTTCGATCCATATTCACCAACACGTTTGGTGACATACGGTGAAATACAAGCAGGTACAATTCCTATCTTGACCTCACTTAATGAAAACGTTGTGTTGTCATCAGTATAAGCAAAATCACAGGCTGCAAGTAAACCGTTTGCCCCACCAATCGCAGCACCATGCACCACAGCCATTGTAGGTTTGGCACAGGTGTAAATAGCATAAAAGCACCTGGATAGATTGAGACTTTCCTTAAAATTTTGCTCATAAGAATATCCGGCAACACCGCGCATCCAGTTGAGATCTGCTCCAGCACAAAAGGATTTACCCCGTCCACGCAGCATCACTATCCTGATGTCATCCATTTTGTTCACCTGCTGAAAAACATCCAATAGTTCTGATATCATTACTTCATTAAAAGCATTATGGATTTCAGGCCTGTTGAGCCACACGATTCCCAGATCGTTTTTCACTTCAAATTCAATAGTCTTGTAATTCTGCATTCCAATATATGGTTTTAGTTTTCTAAGTTTTCAATTCTACTTTTTCACACTGAATTTGCCTATATCCAAAATTCTTTTGTTATGATAAACCCTGTATAGGTAAAGTCCTGATGGATAATCAGTGGTATTTAGTATTACCCGGTCATTTTCATATACAAATTCTTCCACAACCTGTCCGCTAATTGATACAACCTGAATATTAAACTTTTTAATTTCACCTGTTTTCGCAATCTCAAAAATGATTTGATCGGTTGCTGGATTGGGAAATATTTTTGCTCTGTTGGGTTGAATAAAAGGCCTGTCTTCAATCCCTGTCCAAATCATCCATTCATCAAACAACACCTGTAGCGAGTCGATGGGTTCAACACCATAGGGTGTGGATGGCACCAACAAATCACACCAAAAAGTTCCCAGTGTATCTCCGGTTTGGGCTACCCGAACAAAAGCCGAGAGCGAAGAAGTTCCTTCGTTAAGGCATCGTGTATCTGCACCGGGAACATTTGCACCCTGAAGAGCAGCCATCAGCTTTTCAGCAAGGGATCCCTCCGTGTTTAAAAACCTTGACTCAATAGAATCGAGGATTTGTTGGCCCAAAAGAATATTTCCCTGTATTGCATAATTTCTACCTGCAATGTGATTCTTATAATTCAGGCAACCGGTACCAGTAAATGCTGCACTCCTTGGATTGCCAAATGGGCTAAAATCAACAATCCCATATTGCCTGACACCGGGATTATTTTGCACATCATTGGCAACCAGCCAGTCGATAATCTCCTGCGGCGACATACCTTCCATCATTCGGTTGTGGGCATTTTGCTGGTTTGCTGAGTGCCAGTACGATTGGGTATGAATCCCACCCCTTCCGGGGATAATATCGTTGATGATCAGCACACCACCTGGAATGGCTGATTCGTCAATACAGGAGGCCCCTGCCCCGCCTATTTCACTGGTAATGGTATCAACGGCAATAATTGAAAATGTATCCTGAGCATCTGCTGATGCCCCAATTAATGAGAGTGAAATTATCAGGTAAATGAGTTTTTTCATATTGATTTTCTCTTATTCAATCGCAATTATCAAATTTGCACATTGTCAAATTACAGTATTACATCCTGAACACACCAAATTTCGTTTCTTCAAATTTTTTATTTAACGAGGCTGCAATACCCATGGCCAAAACTTTTCTCGTGTCCACCGGATCAATGATACCATCGTCCCAAAGCCTGGCTGTTGAATAATATGCAGATCCTTCTTCTTCATACTTTTCAAGGATTTTCTTCCTTAGTTCATCACGATCCTTTTCTTCCATTTCCTGACCTCTTGCCTTTAGTTGATCTTCCTTCACCTGGATTAATACCCCTGAAGCCTGTTCACCTCCCATCACCGAAATTTTTGAATTGGGCCACATGAGCAACAATCTTGGATCGTAGGCACGTCCTGCCATGGCGTAGTTTCCTGCACCAAAAGAACCCCCAAATACAACAGTAAATTTGGGCACTTCGGCATTTGCTGTGGCATGTACAAACTTTGCCCCGTCGCGGGCAATTCCACCACGCTCGTATTGTTTACCTACAATAAAGCCGGTTATATTTTGAAGATAAATAATCGGTATTTTTCTGAATGCGCACAGTTCAATAAAATGTGCTCCTTTCAATGAGGATTCCGAAAACAGTACGCCATTGTTGGCGATGATGCCCACCGGAAATCCCATGATGTTGGCAAAACCGGTTACCAATGTTGGAGCATAGCGTGCTTTGAATTCCTGGAAGCGGCTTCCGTCAACTATCCTGGCGATGATTTCTTTTGAGTCAACTGGCTTTCGCAGGTCGATGGGTGCAATGCCATACAATTCCTCAGGATCGTAAAAGGGCTCTTCGATGGGTGAAAGGTTGAGCACCTGCTTTTGTTTATGTTCAAGTGTCTGGAAAATGTTGCGGCAAATTTGCACGGCATGCCTGTCGTTTTCAGCAAAATGATCGGCTACACCAGATATGGCAGTATGTACATCGGCACCACCCAACTCTTCGGCACTGACTTCTTCGCCAGTGGCAGCCTTAACCAATGGAGGCCCTCCAATAAAAATGGTTCCTTGCTTTTTAACGATAATGGTTTCGTCGCTCATGGCAGGAACGTAGGCACCGCCCGCAGTACAAGAACCCATTACAATAGCAATTTGTGGAACACCCATCGCCGATAGCTTTGACTGGTTATAGAAAAACCTGCCGAAGTCAAAACGGTCGGCAAAAACTTTGGCCTGCTCCGGAAGAAAGATACCACCCGAATCGACCATATAAACACAGTGTAAATGGTTCTCGATGGCAATTTGCTGGGCACGTACATGTTTTTTGATGGTTTCGGCAACATAGGTTCCGCCTTTTACTGTTGCATCGTTGGCCACGATCATGGTCTCGCGCCCATGGATGACCCCGATACCTGTAACAATTCCCGCTGATGGAAACTGCCCTTCAAATGCTCCCCATGCTGCCAGAGAAGACAACTCAAAGAATGGTGTGTTGGGATCGATGAGCAGATCTATGCGCTCACGTGCAAGCAGTTTGCCTCTTTTTTTGTGCCGCTCAACGGATGAAGCCGAGCCTCCTTTTCTGACTTCCTGGATTCGTTCACGGTATACTTTAAGCAGTTCAAGATAGTTCTTTTTGTTTTCAAGAAATTCAGAGCTACCCGGGTCTATTTGAGATTCGATTCTATACAAAACAGGTGGTTTTTATGGTTTGCAAATTCGAGAAAAAAGTTTCACCCATTTCATCAAAATGAGCCATAGCAAAATTTTGATGCATAAATGGTTAATACCGATGTATATTAGAAGTGTCATAAAGAGCTTAGCGAATTTTTGGCGCATTTCAAATAACAATCGGTATAAGGATGGTAAAAGTAGAAAGATTGACTGAATTATCAAAAGGTGTGGACGCTTTTTTGCAAAAAAGATATTGGTAAGGGAAAGATGCTGGTTACTTGTTACGATTTGCGGGTAGCAGGTTGCAGGCATCAAGGATTTTGAAATAGCAATTATCCTTTCCTACTATCTTTGCCAAAAAAGAACTTATGGAATTATACGCAATCAACACGGGGCATTTTAAACTGGATGGCGGGGCGATGTTTGGGGTGGTGCCTAAAAAACTCTGGAGCCGTAGCTATCCTGCCGACGAAAATAACCTCAGTATCTGGGTGCTGCGTTGCCTGCTTGTTGTGGATGGTGAAAGAAAAATTCTTATCGACTCCGGGTTAGGCGATAAACAGGATGAGAAATTTTTTGGCCATTTTCATTTACATGGACAGGATTCACTTGAAAAATCGTTGAATGATCATGGATTTCAATTTGAAGATATTACAGATGTAGTACACACCCACCTCCATTTTGATCATTGTGGTGGCAGTGCAAAATGGAACGATGACAGAACTGATTTTATACCGACATTCCCAAACGCCACCTTTTGGGCAAGTGGTTCACACTATGAATGGGCTATAAATCCCAACCAACGGGAGAAACCTTCTTTTCTTAAAGAGAATATCCTGCCGATGCAGGAAAGTGGCAAACTGAAGCTGATTGATAAAGAAATTGAGATTTTTCCCAACTTCAGTGTGAAAATTTTTAACGGCCATACCCGTGGACAACTTATCCCACACATCAAATTCAACGGAAAGACAGTTGTATTTATGGGTGACCTTTTGCCTTCGGCGGCTCATATTCCCCTGCCCTATATTATGGCATACGACATTGATCCCTTGTTAACACTTGAGGAGAAAAAACAATTTTTTATTGAAGCGATTGAAAATGATTACATCCTCTTTTTTGAACATGACCTATACCATGAATGCTGCACACTGAAGGATACGGATAAAGGGGTAAGAGCCGATAAGTTTTTTAAAATTGAAGACTTGCATGGCAGATAGACCTCCAAGGTTTTACTTATTAAATTAGCAGGGTATTAATTTTCATCAACTGCCTATTCGATGAAACCCTGGAGGCCTGCTTATTAATACACCACAATTTTCTCTATCCGGATTTCGTCGTGGTTTGTGATCCTTATGTAATAAATGCCCTCCTGTACCCATGACAAATCCAAATGAATGGTTTCGTCGGAGGTAATATTATTCAAAATATTCCGTCCATGACTGTCATACACAACAATTTCAGCATCGGGCATCAAACCATGAATATTAACTTTCCCATCCGTCGGATTTGGGTAGATTTTAATATTTGGAATTTGATCAACAAACAATCCAGCAGCCCCCGATTTGATGGAAACAGCAACTGACAAACCATCTGAATGGAAAACTCCATCTGCATCAGGCATTGAAACATCCCAGGTAATTTCAATAGGTTGAACAGAATTACTCTCAATGTTGAATACTTTAAATTCCAACACTTCACCCTCTGACAAACCCTCTTTTAGCCCGGTAAGGGGATCATCAGCAAATAGTGTGATAGCCATATTTTCGTGTATCCTGGCCAGGCCCACACAAATTTCATCCTGGGTAAATGCCCCCAGCACATCACCCATTTCAAAAGAACTTCCCTCCCAGATTCCTTCTGGAAAACCGACAACATGTGAAGAGTGTGTTTCAGTTGGTTTGTTCCAGTTTTCCGGGATGTTTGATACAGGCAGCTCCGGAATAAATTCGGCCTTGGTTGGGCTTTCAGGATAGGTAACTGTGGCCGGGGCATTCATCAACACGTGATAAGCCCTGCCCGTTTCCAGTATGCCAAGGGAGTTGATCCCCATATCGGGCCAGAATACACCAGTACCGGCAACATCTTTTACTATAACCAACCCTCCATTTTTAGCCCCGAACAATTCACTTACCGAAACATTTACAGGACAAATCACAGGTAACAGGTTCCATCCATTATTTAAGTTGCAGGTCAAATTGCTTTCCAAATAACCAGTTAGCCCTAGGTAAGCCTCGTTGGAAACTTTGATTTTATAAGCCGAATGTCGCTCCCAGGATTGCAGTGTGTACACCTGCTGACCCGGCCAGAACATTCCCTGGTTATTTTGCAGGATGATCAATTGGTTTGAAACATCAAACAATGTAATCATCATATTGGGTTCTTGCAGAATGAGATAAGTCGACAAACCACTCCATCCCTGAGGAATTGTAATGTTTTGCGTTAGTATCGGCAAAGGGACCAATGCAATGTCCAGTGAATTTAAACCAACACCATAAATGTATACACCCTCAATTATTTGAGTTTCATAACCAAACTTAGATACTTGTACATCATAAATTCCGGGCATCATATCGTACAGGAAACATACACCTTCCTCCTCGGAAAAACCGATATATTCTGTATCCAGTAATTGTATTTCAGCTTCGGCTACAGGGTCACCGGATGATTGATCGGTTATAGTTGCCCACAGATTGGCCAGCAGTGTACCTGAAACTATATTTACGGAATAATCCTCCACTTCGCCATATTCATAAGTTATGCAGGGATCGCTGCATGGCTCATCCCAGTTTGCCCGGGCGCGCAGACGGTGCAAACCTTCTGGTGCATCTGCAGGAACCATAATTGCTGCCTGGTAAGTCAGGCCAGCGTTTTGTATATAGAAATCGGTAAGCATCCGTTCGCTTTCTTCAAATTCGAAGTCATCATTGAAATCTATCCAGACAGAGACATTTTGATACCCAAAACCTGAAGCCATTTCAACCGGGTACATATATCCCCTGACCAGATCAGTTGAAAGGTAGGTGAAGTCTCCGTATGCATTGGGGCTGCATCCTGATCCGATATTTTTGATATCGGCTAAAGAGAAATCTTCAAATCCGTCCCCCAGATCACAACCGGTGGTATATAAACCTTCGGTGCAATAGGATGGTGGCAATGGAAGGAGGTAAAACATCGACTGGCCGGTAAGCCCGGAAGGAACCAAAACATTGAAATTTGTTTTTGGCTCGTAACCATCCATCGAAGCTGTAACATCATAATTGCCCGGAGCTAGGTTTTCGAAAAGGTATTTCCCAAATTCGTTGGTAATATCCGACAATGCCGTTCCTTCAATATGAACCAGAGCACCAACCAAAATTTCACCAGTATTATCGTCATAAACCTTACCACCAAGATTGCCGGGTTCTGGCATTTCACCGCTCACACTAATGTTGTCGATAAACCATCCATCCAAATAATATGAATCCTGGCCATGCGCCCTGAAATACACTTTGAATACTTCGCCGGCAATATAACTTGAAATATCAAAAGATTCAGTAACCCATTCAAAACTACCACCCTGGTTGTTATATGTTGCAACAGTATAAAAATCTCCGTTTTCAAAAACCACTCGCACAAACAATTCTTCTATAGTTTGTGATTGAAATTCATCAAACATAATATCATACGACAAGAAAACTGTTTCATATTCTGTAGCATCCAAAAAGTGGGTTCTCAAATCGACATTGTAGTCGTAAATGCGTGGCAAATAATAAAACTTTGCTGATGGTTCGGGGTTTCCAACTTCTGGTACTACCAACCAATTTGCGCCTGTTGCTGTCCAGTTATTGGTTTCAAAATCCTCTGAAGCCCAGTCTTCAATAAAAGGTAAATCAAATGGTGGAACGTACTCCCAGTTCACCCTGTCGTACAGGTCGTTTTCGTAGGCTTCGCCAGCAAAATCTCCGGTAGCATTTTCGAAATTGAGGTAGCCATTGTCGACGTTTTTGGTGACATTGTATGTCGAACCGGTTGTATTTGTTGGGAACACTGCATTGAAAATAACCAGGTTGGCCCCATTGTCCCAGGTGATCAATGTACCACCCGCTGCCCCATCCTTAAAGGTACAATTTTTGAAAATCATGTCACCAGGCAAATAGGCACCACTATGTATGTTCACACCGTCGGTATCCATGTTGCTGAACACCACATTTTCTGCTGCAATGTCACCACCGGCGTTGATGTCGAAAGCGTAATCGCCCTTGGATCCGCTGGTGACAGATATACTTTCTCCGCCACCACCAAGCAAATACAACTCACCTCCATGGTCCACATTCAGGCCACCATCGATCAATAAACTTGTACCGGGTGAACAGAAGAATTGTCCTTTATCTACATGAAAGATTTTTTGTGCGGTTAATGTTTGACCTTCGGTTAGGTAAACAGCGGCATCATCTTTATTGATGGTCAGGTTGTAAAATTCTTCACCTTCCGGGTAAGTGATATCTATGTCGCCATCTAAAATCACTTCACCCATTAATTCATCAAAATGGCTGGGTGTTAAATTATTGTTGAAGTGACCTGCAAGATACATATCGGTGGGCGCTTCAAACACGCCGCCATCTAAATTAAAATCGCCGTTGATGTTTAAAATACCCTCAGCAGTAAGTGTTGATGCAATAGCTTTTGATTTACTGCTTTTATCGATGGTCAGGTTGAAGACATTACTCTCTTCGTCTACATCAATTATTGCATCATCATCGTAATTATAAAAATGCAATGTTCCGCCATTCGGTGTGAATTCATCGTTATCAACCATAAAACTCTGCGATATCCTGATGGTTCCACCTGTAATATCTTCAGTAAATGTGTATTCTGAATATCCGTAAACCCTGGCGCTGTTATCCTTGAAATCGAGCACACCGTCTTCCATTATAATTGAAGCATTTCCATTATAGGCCCAATAGCTATCGGTACTTCCACCATGTACATTCATTGTACCACCTGTAATTTCCAGGTTTCCGTTAAGGTCGATAAATTGGCCTGATCCCGTGCCCTGGTGCAGGTCGATTTGCCCATCTGTAAGGATGTAATTGCCATAAATCCCATTATCAAGCAAATCGAAAGCTTCAAACTCACCACCATTTACACGGATGGTTCCCTGAGTCCAATCGAAATACTCTGCTGATGTATAATATTCGTGGAAGCGCAATTCTCCACCCAATTTATCAATCTCCAATTCATAAAAGTTTTCACCATCCACCTCCTGTATTCCGCCACCATTGAAGATTACTCGTGCATCTCCATGGTTAAATCCTGAATAATTGGTCCAGTTGCCTTTGATGTAAATATCGTATCCGTTGGCTTTTAATATTCCATCTGTAATGGCAAGGCTTCCCCTGATTTCGATATCACTCGACAGTACAACCCAATATTCCACATTTATCTCAACATTATTGAAATAACTGCCTGGAGAGCAATAAACACCCGGGCCGCCCGGGCCGGGATGATTGAAAACAAACTTACCACTTGGGAAAACCACCTCACTGTCGATATAAGCCAGGTAAGGCCCATCAAGAATTGTTGGGTTCATAGAAAAGCCAACGTACTTTGCATCGGGCTCAATTTGGAATTTACCTTTAATTCTTAGTGGGTAATTGCCTCCGGGGCACATATCAAATGCAGCAAAAGCGTCATCGGTTTTTGTGACAATCAAATCATAAAACCCACAATTATCCGATTTTACATAGATCAACGACATTTCATCGCCGGTGAAATTTACAAAACCATGATTCAGTTGCAGGTAAATATCGGTATCGAAGGTCCAGTCGCCGTAAACATACATACCTGAACCCTCGGTCATTTCGAGGTACCCATGTTTAACAGCAAGCACATCACCATAGCATGAAATCCTGGAATCAGGATCGAAGATATACAGGCTCCCATACAAATTAAGATTATTGCCAATCATCAGGTTAAAATCATCCACATAAAGTTTTCCGTCTCTTTGAATATTAAGTGAAGCACAATTGGCATTTCCATCGGTGATGTGTGGGTCGGTAGCTACATTTCCAATCACCACCTTCGATAAACTATTGGGTACCATGTGTCCCACCCAGTTGTCGGGATCGTGCCAGTTACTTGATTCAGCCCCGGTCCAGATAAAAGCTTCGTCGATCTTTATTGAAATACTTCCCATCCCTGATCCTCGTTCCTTTAAAAAGAAACAAATTCCGTAATCATCCTCTTCGGTAATTTCCACCACAAAAGATTCTTTGGTACTGCCATAATTTTCTGAGATATAATCGGCATCCCAAATGCGGCTGAAATAACTTCCGTCAGTAGATGAGAAAAAAGCCATATCCACATCCATGTTTCCAACGCCATGGGTCATTTCAAAATAATAGTGGCCGGGAGTAAGATGGATATCCTGCATTTCAACATATTTATCTGCCTGCCAGTTGAGCTGATAAGAAGCCCCGGGTGTAAGGGAAAGGTTGTCGTTATCGCCTTCATATTGCACATAAACCGTTGTATCTCCGTCATGGGGCCTTACTTTAATTCCATAGGTTTCAGTTGGAAGGTGATTACCATCAAGCACAACAAAATTGTGTCTTACCAAGTGGTAGGATTCCATGGTCATATCCTCAAAATTCTCATCCCAGAGTTCACTACTCCATCGACTATCAGAAGTTTCTGGGAATGCCCCCACAATGGCCCAGGAAGGATGGGGATGTTCAAACCGATAATATTCAGCTTCTGTATCGGTACTTCTGGCTACCGCGTGAACCAATTCAGGAACAGATCCACCAGAGTGAATTTGAAAATTTCCATAGCTGCCATCTGCAGCAGCAATATATGGAGCAAACTCAGAATCCTGCAGATAAACCATTACGCGGCAATCGTTTGAAGCAATACCTGTTGGAACCTGCCAGTTATAATACCCGCAGTTTTCGGCTCCCAATTCAATCAAATTGAAATCATATCCTCCATCGATAGAGTAAAAAAGATCAACAGAAGTATTTCCATAATACTTATCAGCGGCCCAGAGGATTTCATAAAAATCACCTTCATACAAGTCCTCACCCTGCCCGTCACCGTTATACCTCGGATCACCAAAGGGACGGCGTAAATAAACAGCATCTCCTGTTGAACCACCCGGATGAACAGTAACCAGGTGTAACATCGACCAGCGGCTAATCGAGGTGATTTCAGGATCCCAGGTATAATGGGTATAAACTTTATTGTTTGATTCGTTGTAGCCAATGGCACAAACCGAGTGACCGGAAATATCTATATGCAAGGGCCGCCCGGCATCAATTTCTTCTTTTGTCCTTGTCCAATGTAAAGAATAGTGTGTGCCTACATTAAAATTATATGGCATTACTGAATTACAAACATGCTCATAGCCATTGTCCATTGCATGTGGCATGGTGCTGCCTGACATTGTATCGGTATCCATGGCTAAAGCAAGCAAATATTGAACATTGGGAACATTGTAATCGTCCCCCCCCGCAACATTATCCGCCCGCTGATAATGGTATTGTACAAAACCGCCATATTTCCAGGTTTCAAATAAAGAGGTTACATCCCAGTAAGCAAGCAACATGGCACCGGCAGTTGGTGAACAACCATAACTCCAATCGTAATAAGGCATGGCCTGGTAATATGGGATATATTTGGCCGCATCGGTTTCATCGGTGAATCCATCCAGATATTTCTGCCAATCCTCACTGAAGTCATCCGGTTGAATAAAATAGGCTGCTTCCTTCCTTCTTGTTTCAAATTCATCATGATCAATAATCCCTCCTGTAGGAGACAGGTTGATGTATTTAATTGTTTGCCCCGACCGATATTTATACCAGGTATTAAAATGATTGAAATAATAGGCTTTTACAAACTCAGCTGTTTGGCCATTGAATGCTTCTGTTAACATTCTCTCCAATTTAGCTGCTTCGGCATATTCAGGTGAAAGGCAACCCGACGATTCTATCATTACCGGCAAGTTGGGGCGGGCAGAAATCAGAAATCTTCCAAATTTACCACCACCCCACATTTGACGCTTGTCTCCTGCTGATTCGTAATCCTTGCGCTCGTTCAACAATTGTTCTTCTGTTGGAAATGGCTCACCAATAGAATAATTAAACCGCCAGGCGATAATCTCATCATCAAGACCGTAGTATGGGATGGGATCTGATGGGTACACATCACCCCAGTGAGAATGTGCATTTTTGTCGGCAATTCTTTCGATGAGGCTGTATTGAACGGTTTCGATGTTTTGTGAATTGATGAATGTGCTTAAAAGCAGCATGGAAATCAAGGTTGTGATTAGCTTTTTCATTTTTTAGGTTTTTAAATTTATGATGAATTTTTGGGTTTTTAAATCAAAATTGCAATGGTAATAATCGTGCAAAACCAGCCCAGCAAGGCCATGATCAATTCAGTTTTTTTGCTCACCTCTCCCATCCAGTTTCTAATAGTAAAAATTACCAGTATTCCCACCACTCCGGCAATCCAGTAGAAATGAGCTTGAAAAAGGGCAGCTACTATAAATATGACAAACAAGCTTGTGATACACGAAATATTTGTAAGCTGATTTTGCATGAAGGCAAAGCTAGATCAGAGGAAACATCTTAGCATGGAGAAATACGCAAAAGACATGGAAGAAAACGACAAAAGGTGAGAAAAATGGTATTGGGTATTGGGTAGATAAAGGAAATATGGAAGAGGTAGTTTTGAAAATTGAAAATGGATACTCTGTCATATCTCCAATACCCTATACCTTCTCCTGCTTTTCCAAAAACTCCACCGGTGAGAGCCCAAAATGTTTTTTAAAAAGTTTTGAAAAATAACCAGGATCGGAGAAGCCAAATTCATAAGCGGTTTCTGACACATTGCCCTTTTTGAATTTCAGGAAATCGGAAGCAAGGTTGAGTTTTACCATATAAATGAAATTGGTTGGCGTTGATGATATTTCCTCGTGAGTTATCCTTTGAAGCTTTCTGATTGACACACCCAACTCCCTGGCAAGCATTTCGGAATTGATGTTTTCACCGGCATTTTCAGTAATGAATTCTGAAGCCTTCTTTAGCATTTCCTCGTTCGCTGTCATATCCGACGAGGTGCTAATTTCCTGCTTTTCGACAAACAGAACTTTCGATGAAGCCATTTCTTGTTTAAGTGGCATTTTCCTTATTCGCCTCATTCTGAAAATCAGCAGAAAAATGATCAACATTGAGACGAGCAACGACATAAGATAGACTGTGAACCATCTTCGGGCTTTGTTACCCGAAAAATTATCCATCCAGTTTGGTGAGCCTGTCAATCGGACAGGAACCCAGGTTTCAGGATAACCAAAATCGCTGATACCTGTCCAGTTAAACGGCCAGTATCTTTTTGCTTTTTCATCGTAGCTGTTAACTCCATCAAGGGAATAATCCATATCATTGTTGCCGATATCCAACAACAAATGCATACCGGTTTCTGGTTTTAAACCAATGGCAGCAAAAGGAATGGCAACCTCGATAACAAAATAATTATCAGTCAGGGTATCGTTGAGGGAACCGGAATAAGCCGTTTCGTATTCAAAATAAACATTCTGACCACTCTCTTTGGGTGCAACCATGGTATCGCTCTCAATCAAATCTCTGTCACCCCTGAAAACGATTGACCTGCCACCAACATCAACAGTAAACTGATAGTCGTTGATGTCCATCATTTTTTTACTGTCGGCTTTGGAATCAATGTAAATCTCTATTCCATCATTGAGGTGAATGTCGGAGTATTTCCCCAAATCAGCCATCTGGGCATACAAATGCTGATCGCCGACCTGGAACAGAAAGTACAAATTCAATACATCCCAACATATCCAAACCTCCACATTATTTCTAGATAATGGCCCCCACGTTAAAGTATAATCATAGGTCTCATCGTAAAAGGCCATCATTATGCGCCCGGGAGCATAGCTTAGTTTTTGTAAAGTGTCGGAAAACTCAGTTTTATAAAAGGTTGTCCACTCATCCGTCACTCCATCTATAGTAATTGGGTTATGGCTAAATGGAATTTCGATAATGGTACTATCTAATTGGGTTGATGCATAAGCCATCACAGGCAAGCATAAGGAAATCCAACAAGTGAATAACCACGACAAAGGTCCGTATGAAAAAACGTACCGCATAGAATTAAAATGACGCCAGGTTCTTTTTGGTTTTCAAAGGTAAAAAAAAAATCCCCGAATAATTTCCGGGGATTTCATTATTATTTAATAATGGATAGTGTAAATCTACTTCTTATCAGATTGCCTGGTGAAGAATTCATCACGTTCATCCATGCAATCACGTTTCTGAACACATTGAGCATCAATTACAGCCACCATCACCATATGAATGATCTCGGTAACTGTACTCCCCATTTGAAGCACATGTACAGATTTATTCAACCCGTTAAGTATCGGCCCAATTACCTCCATCTTACCCATTTCATGCATCAACTTGTAGGCAATGTTTGCAGATGTTAGATAAGGGAAAATAAGTGTGTTGGCCGGTGCTCCGGCTAATTTGGAAAAGGAGAAGTTCTCTTCGATCAGTTCAGGATTCAATGCCACGTTTGCCTGTATTTCTCCATCAACCACAAGGTCTGGGAAATCACGATGCAAAATACTAACTGCTTCCTTCACCATATTTGGCACTCTGCCTGGATTGGATCCGAAATTTGAATAGGATAACAATGCCACCCTGGGATCGAGATTAAACTGTTTTACGGCATAGGCAGTTTGCATGGTGATTTCTACTAACTCCTCTGCAGAAGGATTCTTATTTACTGTACAATCGGAGAAAAATACCGGGCCGCTTTTGGTATTGATAATATACATTCCTGAAACCAGAGAAGCCTCGCTTTTCTTACCAATGATATCCATTGCAGGACGTATGGTGTCGGGATAATTATTGGTTAAACCTGAAACCATGGCATCGGCAAATCCGGTTTCCACCAGCATGGGAGCATAATAGTTGCGGTGTATCATCCATGCTAACGCAGATTGATATGTGGTACCATTTCGCTGTCCTTTTTTAAAAAACAACTGTGCAAATTGTTCCCTGCGCCCAGTTTCCCTATCTGATCTTGGGTCGATAATTTCGACACCATTTAATTCGAGTTCGTGCTCTTTTATAAGGTTACGGATTTTGTTCTCATTTCCAAGCAAAATGGGTGTTGCCACCTTTTGATTGTGAACAAATTCAGCAGCCTTAAGCATTTTGTAATTTTCAGCATCGGCAAACACAACACGTTTTGGGTCTTCCATAGCACGGAACCTGATCTGACGGATTAACGGGTTGCTGATGTTTAATTTTTTCACCAGATATTCGCGGTAAGCATCCCAATCGGTAATTGGTTTACTTGCAACTCCTGATTTCATAGCAGCCTTAGCTACTGCAGGGGCCAGGCGTGTGATCAGGCGAGGGTCGAATGGTTTCGGGATAACATATTCCCTGCCAAATGAGAAATTGGTAGCGTGGTAAGCAACATTCACCTCCTCGGGAACTGGTTCTGTGGCCAGGTCTGCAAGGGCTCGCGATGCAGCAAGCTTCATTTCGTCGTTTATACTGGTAGCCCTTACATCGAGAGCTCCACGGAAAATAAAAGGAAATCCCAGCACATTGTTGATCTGGTTTGGATAATCGGACCTTCCGGTAGCCATAATTACATCATCCCTGATGGACATAGCCTCATCGTACATAATTTCCGGAACAGGATTAGCCAGCGCAAAAACGATGGGATCCTCGGCCATGGTAAGCAACAATTCCTTTTTCAGGACACCTGCAACTGAAAGGCCTAAAAACATATCTGCTCCATCGATGGCCTCCTCAAGCGTCCGAACCTTAGTATGGTTAACAAACTGTTGTTTAATTTTATTGATATCAGTTCGCTCATTATGCAAAACTCCCCGGCTGTCAAGCATAATGATATTTTTAGGTCTGGCACCCAGTTTAATATACAACCTGGTACACGAAATAGCTGAGGCACCTGCACCGTTAACCACAATTTTCAGGTCTTCAATTTTCTTGCCATTCAGTTTCAGTGCGTTTATCAAACCCGCCGAAGTAATGATCGCTGTCCCGTGCTGGTCATCGTGCATGATGGGGATGTCAAGCGCTGCCTGTATCTTTTCTTCAATTTCGAAGCACTCGGGCGCTTTGATATCCTCAAGGTTGATACCACCAAAAGTTGGCGCAATGGCTACCACAGTATCGATAAATTTCTGTGGGTCTTTCAGGTCGATTTCGATATCGAAAACATCGATATCGGCAAAAATCTTGAAGAGCAAACCCTTTCCTTCCATAACCGGCTTGCCTGCCATAGCGCCAATATCGCCAAGGCCAAGCACTGCCGTGCCATTTGAAATTACCGCTACAAGGTTGCCCTTAGCAGTGTATTTGTAAACATCTTCCGGATTGTCCTGGATAGCAAGGCATGGATCTGCAACACCCGGCGAATAAGCCAGCGAAAGGTCACGTTTTGTTGAATAGGGTTTGGTGGGAATGACTTCGATTTTCCCGGGACGCCCCTCGGCATGGTATGTCAGGGCATCTTTTCTGAATAGTTTGTCCAGCATTTTGTTTAACTGATTTATTGTTAATGGAATAACAATGCAAATCTATGTATATTCTTTTCAAGCGAAAAACTTATGTTCTCAATTTCAACGTATTCAGTTTTCTGCATTTTTCGAAACAAGCTGATTTTCAAACAACAAATGTCAATGTAGAATGAGTATAAATTTTAGAGTGCATAAAGTACTTAGAGTGCCTGAAAATTGGAGTTAATGTTTGAGGTTCGAATTTTAAAGTTTTAAGGAAACTAGGTAATGTTTGCAGTTCTGAACTCAAAGCTCTTAGTTCGGAAATCTGAGTTTTAAATTTTGAACTATCTGCCTTGAGTTTTGTGCATTTGATTTTCACATAACCGCTTGCAATTTTTGTACATTTGTCATCTATTAAAACAACCAGAATCAAAATACATGATAGAATACCTTAACGGAAAACTCACAGAAAAAAACCCTGCGTACGTGGTTCTTGAAAACGATGGCATGGGCTATTTGCTAAATATTTCGTTGCATACTTTTTCCAGGATCAAGGATGCTGAAACAACAAAATTATTTACGCACCTGGCATTCAGGATTGAAGCAACTACACCAACAGGCTATACCTTATATGGTTTTGCCGACCAGGCCGAACGACAACTTTTCAGGTTGTTGATCTCTGTTTCGGGTGTTGGAAACAGTACTGCCATGTTGATGCTTTCGTCGCTTACAGCGGACAAAATTTTCTCAGCAATCCAGAATGGTGAACTTGGAGTTTTACGCGGGGTAAAGGGCATTGGCAACAAAACCGCACAACGTATTATTATCGACCTTCAGGATAAAATAAGCAAGGAATCGATAAGCTCTGAAATTTTAGGAATAGCACACAATACCCGCAAGGATGAGGCGTTAATTGGTTTATCTACTTTGGGCTTTGGTAAGGCAATGGCTGAGAAAGCACTGGATAAAGTTTTAAAACAGAATCCTGACCTTTCGGTAGAGATATTGATTAAAGAAGCCTTGCGGATTTTATAGCACAATCCGACGAAGGTTTTTTTTCCTGGGAAACAGGATTTTTTATAACGGAACTGGCATTTTTTATGAATCAGAAAGGTCGAACGCACTTGTGCAGTTTAAGGCCTCTTTTTATTGGGTAGCGGAACAGTCTTTTACTTTGCAATCATCGGAAAGAGCGATCTTTGAGACACAAACTAACATATTTATCATATCTCCCATTTCTGTTGGTAGCCCTGATGATTATCATGGGGTTCACCACCCCACCCCGCAAGTCTGATCCCAACATTTTTCTATTGGCCCCTGTTCCACCGCCCGACAGTACCGAAACCGGAGATACCATTAACCTGATTTATCCATTCCAGGAAAACAGCAACATCATTGATCCGTCAAATCAATCACCATTGTTTTTAAAAGACCCGCAAAACATTCAGTCGGAAGTTGAATATGACCTGGAAAACAATGAATATATCATCAAAAAGAATATTGGGGAGTACGATTACATGCTTCCCTATACCATGCCTCTGGATGAGTACCTTGAATATGACCTCGAAAGATCAGTTCAAACCTATTGGACTGAACGAGCCAAAGCCTCCGGAGCCAATGCCCGAGGAGATGGGATAATACCACAAATTTACGTTGGTAGCGCGGCTTTCGAAAAAATATTCGGATCAAATACAATCGATATCCGACCACAGGGTTCAGCTGAACTTACTTTTGGCGTTCTTTCGAACAAACGTGATGACCCCACGCTAAATGTAAGGCAACGTAATGTTACCAATTTTGATTTCCAGCAAAACATCCAGATGAGTGTTTTGGCCAAGATCGGAGATAAAATTGAATTCCAAACCAACTACAATACCGAAGCAACCTTCGAATTTGAGAACAAACTCAACCTGAAATATGAAGGCAAGGAAGATGAGATTATTCAATTGATAGAGGCCGGAAATGTAACATTGCCACTTAACAGTACATTGATCCAGGGTAGCCAGGCATTGTTCGGAATTAAAACCCAGTTGAAATTTGGTCGAACCACTGTTACTGCCGTATATTCGGAACAAAAGAGTGAATCGTCAAACATTACAGTCCAGGGCGGAGCGCAAACCAATTATTTTACTTTGCGAACAGACCAGTATGAGGAAAATAAACACTTCCTGCTGGCTCAGTTTTTCAGGGAAAATTACGACAGCGCCCTCACCATTCTCCCTATAGTCCGGTCAAATGTTAACCTTACCAAGATTGAGGTTTGGGTAACAAATATTGGAGCTGCCGTAACACAAAACAGAAATGTTGTTGCTTTCCAGGACCTGGGTGAAATTCAACCCTACAATACCACCATAGTACCCAAAACCAGTATTTTTCCGGACGGGTACAATTCAAATAACCTTATGGACCGGCTTATGGAAGATGAGGACAGGGTACGTGACATCAACACTGTGAGCAATACCCTCTCGGGCCCTGATTATCTTTTTACCTCGGGAACTGACTATGTAAAGGTTGAAAACGCAAGGAAATTAAACAGCAATGAGTATACGTTCAATAGCAAACTTGGTTTTATTTCATTAAATACAACCCTGAACTCTGATCAAACCCTTGCTGTTGCTTTTCAGTATAATGTAATTGGTGACTCAACGGTTTACCAGGTGGGTGAGTTTTCGGATGAGGGTATTGATCCGCCAAAATGCCTGATGGTAAAATTGTTGAAAAGCACCACCCTTGACACCAAAGTTCCTATCTGGAACCTGATGATGAAAAACGTATATGCGATGGGAGCATACCAGGTGCAGCGCGAAGATTTTATAATGAACATTTTGTATGCGGGAAATGATAATGGTGTTCCTACAGGTTACCTTGATGAGGCAGGACAAGTGAGTGGAATTCCTTTGATAAGGGTATTGAACTTTGATAATTTAGATCCTCAACTCAACCCACCTTACGATGGTATTTTCGACTTTATTGACAATGCCGCCACACAGGGAGGTACGATTCAAGGCTCCAACGGAAGAATATATTTTACAAGCCTGGAACCTTTTGGCAGTTACCTGAGAGCCAAGATTGGCGATGATGATATTGCCGACAGGTATGCTTACGATTCCCTTTATACCCTTACAAAGAACAACGCACAGCAATACCCCGAAAAAAATAAGTTTATTCTTGAGGGTTTTTATAAATCCTCTTCAGGATCTGAAATTTCCTTGAACGCACTGAATGTTCCCCAGGGCTCCGTAGTGGTAACTGCAGGTGGTGTACCGCTGGTTGAAAATGTAGATTATACCGTTGATTATACCCTGGGGCGCGTTAAAATCATTAACGAAGGGGTTTTAAATTCAGGGACTCCGATTAACATTTCTATGGAGAGCCAGTCGTTTTTCAATATTCAAACCAAACGGCTGATGGGTACGCACATCGATTATCGTGTAAACAAAGATTTTAATATCGGGGGTACAATCCTTAACCTTACCGAACGTCCGCTAACCCAAAAAGTAAATTATGGTGATGAGCCAATCTCCAATACCATCTGGGGCATGGATTTCGCATACCAGACTGATTCGAAATTAATCACCAAACTGGTTGATATGCTGCCATTCATCTCAACAAAAGAAGAATCACGGCTAACCCTGGATGGTGAATTTGCCCATTTTATCCCGGGCCATGCTAAAGCCATTGGCTCAACCGGAACATCGTACATTGATAATTTTGAAGGCAGCACATCTACCATCGACCTGAAAAATGTAAGCTTCTGGTTCCTGGCCAGTACACCACAAAAGCAAACCGAATCCGGGTTATTTCCCGAAGCCTCCATCAACACTGGCCTGGCCTATGGTTATAACAGGGCCAAGATTGCCTGGTACATTATCGACCCTTTGTTTTACGATGAAACCGGTAACCTCAGGCCACCAAATGTCGATTTGAACGAGCTTTCTGATAATGATGTACGACAGGTTCTGGAAACAGAGGTTTTTCCCAATAAGGAAACTCCTAATGGTATCCCGACCAATATCCCTGTTCTAAATCTTGGCTACTATCCATCAGAACCTGGCCCCTACAACTACGATGTTGAACCTTCTGGTTTTTCAGCTGGTATTGCTGAAGATGGTTCCCTTAATGAACCAGAAACCCGCTGGGGTGGTATAATGCGTAAAATCGAATCGACAGATTTTGCGGCAACCAACGTAGAATATATTGAGTTTTGGATGATGGATCCTTTTACAAAGGATCAAACCAACGGTGGTGAACTATATTTCAACCTGGGTGATATTTCAGAAGATATCCTTCGTGATTCAAGGAAAGGCTATGAAAACGGACTTCCTACCACCGAAGTTGTAGAAAACGTCGATACAACCATTTGGGGCCGTGTTCCTACCTTACAAGCACTGGTGGATAATTTCAGTAATGAAGCAGGGTCACGTACATATCAGGATGTTGGATACGACGGCCTGAGGGATGACGATGAAAGGTTATTTTTTAATCCCGAATATCTGCAGAAAATTGTAGAATTTTACGGTCAGGCCTCGGGAGCATTCCTGCAGGCTCTTGATGACCCATCCAAAGATAACTACCACTACTTCAGGGGAACCGACTATGACAACGATCCTACATATTCAAGTATCCTTGAACGATATAAGCAGTTTAACGGGCCTGATGGCAACTCGCCCACGGATGATCAAAATCCTGAATCCTACCCTACTGCGGCCAGTACCATGCCCAATGTTGAGGATCTTAACCGTGATAACACCCTGAGTGAAACCGAGAGATATTTTCAATACAAGGTGGAGTTGGACCCAGGCAGAATGAATATTGGCGAGAATTTTATTACTGATGTATATCACGCACAGGGCATCAGATTGGCCAATGGTACAACCGGAGATGTTAACTGGTACCAGTTCAAAATCCCTGTCCGTAACCCTCAAAAAATTGTAGGTGGAATACAGGATTTTCAGTCGATCCGGTTTTTAAGGATGTTTATGAAAGGTTTTGAACGTCCGATGGTATTGCGTTTTGCCACCCTTGAACTGGTAAGAGGAGAGTGGAGAAGATATTTGTATGATCTTTTGTCACCCGGTGAATATATTCCCAATGATATCCAGAGTGAAACCTCTTTCGATATCGCCAGTGTAAACATCGAGGAAAACGGAAAACGCCTACCCATCCCATACGTTATTCCTCCGGGAATTGACAGAGAGATCAACCTGGGAACTACCAACCTGCAGCAGATGAATGAACAGTCGATGGTATTGTCGGTTTGTAACCTGATCGACGGTGATGCAAGGGGAGCCTACAAAACCACCGATTTTGATTTCCGGGAATATGGCAGGTTGAAAATGTTTGTCCATGCCGAAAAAAGATATGAAGATCAGGAACTTAATTATGGCGATCTATCTGTCTTTATCCGGATTGGTGCCGACCTGACACAAAACTATTATGAATATGAGATCCCGTTAACATTTACGCCCTGGTATACCTCATCCAACGATCCGGAGGCTATTTGGCCTAAAGAAAACGAATTCGACATTGACCTGGAAAGACTGGTTCAATTTAAGCTGGAACGTAATGTTGCCATGCGTGATCCTGGTACGGGTGTGTTTTTAAACGTGCCATATTACGCATATGATGGTGCAAACAAAGTTACAGTTGTGGGTAGTCCAAGTATAAGCGCTGTTAAGTCAATCATGATTGGTGTGCGTAATCCTAAAAAAACATCCTTCAGCGATGATGATGATGGAGAAAGTAAATGTGCCATTATCTGGGTTAACGAGCTTAGGCTAACAGATTTTAACAAGCAGGGTGGCCTTGCGGCAACTGGCCGGATCAAAACCGATCTGGCTGACCTGGGTAACCTCACACTTTCGGGACTCTACAGCACACCCGGCTATGGGAGCATCGAAAAGAAAGTTAGTGAACTATCGAAAGAATATGTCAGGAATTTTGATTTTTCAACAAACCTTGAATTAGGAAAATTTTTTCCTGAAAAGTTTGGTATCCGAATACCCATGCACTTCGACTTTTCTGAATCGAAGATCATACCAAAATTTAACCAGCTTGATCCGGACATCCTCTTAAAGGACGACCTGAAGACCTATGACAAGGAATCGCAGGATTCCATAAGTTCACTCAACGAGGATTTAGTGAGGCGTAAAAACCTGAACTTTATCAACGTGCGAAAAGACAGGGTTGGGGCCTCTTCGAAAAGTAATCTTTGGGACATTGAAAATTTCGATTTTACCTACTCCTATTCCGAAATGTATGCCCGGAATGTTGACATCGAATATCATTACGAAAAAACCTACAGAGGGGGCTTAGGGTACAACTTCAATGCTAATCCGAAAAATTATAAGCCCTTTAATAAAATGCAGGCTTTCAGCGGTAAGGCACTGACCCTTATTAAGGATTTTAACTTTACCCTTTTGCCAAAACTGTTCTCATTCAGAACTGATATGGATCGCGAATACAGTAAGCGACTGCTTAGAAATAAGAGCCAGTATGATGTTATTATTGAACCTACATATTTGAAAAAGTGGGATTGGAACAGGAACTATGACCTGAAATGGGACCTTGCGACCTCGCTTCGTCTCGATTATAAGGTGGATGTAAAAGCATACATCCAGGAACTTCCAGGAAGCATTGAAAAAGACGATCCTTATTATGATGAAAAGAGGGACCAGGTAAAGAACCAGATTTTGGATTTCGGAACCAAGAGTTTGTACACACATAATTTTGCTGTAAATTACACGATTCCGATCAATAAAATTCCTTTATTGGATTGGGTGAGTGCAACAGCTCGCTATCAAACCAGCTATCACTGGACAGCTTCTCCGATTTCAATACAGGAGTCCCAGGGTAACCAGATCGAAAATTCCAATACTATCCAGCTGAATGGTAATGCCAGCCTCGACAGGCTATATGATAAAGTGCCCTTCCTTAAAAAAGTAAATGACGGAAACAAACAGCAAAACACACGGGCGGGCCCCAGAACACCTCCACAACAAAAACCTGACGCAGCGGCTGATTCAACAGAAACAAAGCCAAAAAAGAATTACTTTAAAATAGTTGGCAACGGCATTTTAAAGCTTTTGATGAGTATCAAACGAACGTCGCTGGCATACAACCAGGGCAATGGCACCTATTTGCCTGGTTTTATACCACAGCCAGGCCTGCTTGGTAATAACTGGGGTGCAGATGCGCCGGGTATCGGATTTGTCTTCGGTAGCCAGAGAGACATCAGGGGAGATGCTGTACAAAATGGATGGATATCAACTGATACTTTACTTAATACAGCTTATATAAATAAATTTAACGAGCAACTCAATTTCAGGGCTACCCTTGAACCCATACGTGATTTTAAGATTGAAATTACTGCAGACCGGTCATTTAGTGCGGTTCACCAGGAATACTTTAAATCGGATGCAAATGGAGATTTTCACTCATTTTCGCCAACTGAAATGGGAAGTTACAGCACCTCCTTTTTTACGTGGCGGACTGCCTGGGAGGAGGATAATGAGCAAAATATCAATCCGAATTTTGAGCAGTTTAAAGAAAACAGGGAGGTAATTGCCTTCAGGTTGGCAGATGAGAACGCCAATTGGTCCGGAAATGTGGTAGATACTACCGGTTATCCTGAGGGTTACGGTGCTACACAGCAAGATGTATTGCTTTTTGCTTTTATGTCAGCCTATGCAGGCAAGGATGCCGGAACCTATGGCCTTGACCCGATGCCGGCAATACCGCTTCCCAACTGGCGGATTACATACAACGGCCTTTCGAAGATTGATTTCTTTAAAAAATATTTGCGGAATATCACCCTTACTCATGGATATCGAAGTACTTACAGCATAGGTTCGTTCCAATCAAATATCCTTTATGTGGATGAAAACGGGAACTCAGCGACCTATGATGCCAATGATAACTTCGTTACCGAATACCAGATTAACCAGGTAAGTATCGTCGAACAATTCAGCCCACTCATCACCTTTGATATGACCTGGGTCAACAGTTTAATGACCAAGTTCGAAATTAAAAAAACCAGGAACCTGTCGATGAGTTTTGTGAACAATCAACTTACCGAAGTTACAAGCGACGAGTTTGTTATTGGGGTTGGGTACAGGTTTAAGGATGTGAAATTTGCTGTCCGTTCGATGGGAGGGACAGGAGGCCGACAGAATGTGAGCAGCGACCTGAATGTGCGTGCCGACTTTTCTATCAGGTCGAACAAAACGGTTCTCAGGCGCCTGGACGAAGACATCAACCAGGTATCCACAGGGCAGCAGGTAATTTCGATAAATACCTCGGCCGACTACATGGTAAATCAACGATTGAATATCAGGCTGTTTTTCGATAAGGTTATTAATAATCCATATGTCTCATCTCAATTCCGAAATTCAACAACCAATGGTGGTGTAAGCCTGAGGTTTACATTGGCTCAATAATATTGAAGTTTACAGCCCGCTATTTCAAAAAATTGTATTTGCTTTGAGGTTCCATTTAAAATCGGGCTTGTTATGTTTAAAAAAACCAAAATTCCACACACCTACGTCATTGTTTTTGCCATCATCGTGTTTTCAGCGGTACTTACCTGGATAGTACCAGGAGGTGAATTTGAACGTACAACAGTTATGGTTGGCGAAACCGAACGCGAAATTATAAAAAGCGAATCGTTTCATTACATCGAAAGCGAACCACAGACCTGGCAAATATTTTCTGCCATCTTTGATGGTTTTGTTGATAAAGCAGACATTATTGTTTTTATCCTTTTGATTGGCGGGGCGTTTTGGATCATGAATAACAGCCGTGCCATCGATGTTGGAATATATTCATTTCTTAAATTCACCAGGAAACTGGAGCACAATAAGGTACTGAAATTCCTGGGTGTGGATAATATTATCATTACGCTGATCATGCTTATGTTCAGCGCATTTGGAGCTATATTTGGCATGAGCGAAGAAACCATTGCCTTCATTATAATCTTTGTCCCATTGGCCATCACAATGGGATACGATTCCATTGTAGGAGTTTCGATGTGTTTTGTAGCTGCCGGTTTGGGATTCGCAGGAGCTTTGCTCAACCCCTTTACAATCGGCATTGCTCAAGGACTTTCCGATTTGCCGCTTTTCTCAGGTATCGAATACCGTTTTTTCTGTTGGATAGTTATCAATGCGGTGGGCATAGCCTGGATACTACGTTATGCAGCCAGGGTTAAAAAGAATCCTAAACTTTCACCCGTATATGAAGATGATGCTTACTGGAGAAATAAAGGAGGGGCTGAGGACATTGAAAATATCGAATACAAAACCCCAAAATCAGCATGGATTACTTTTCTCATCATCCTGGCGGTGATGACTATTTATGCATTCACTGTTCCGGAAACTACACTTAAGGTTGGGAACTCTTCAACCACTCTGCCTGTTATTCCTGTACTCACAGTAGTTTTTTTAATAACCGGTATTTTATCCCTCAGAAAATCAGCCCACTTTTTTGTATTGAATTTACTGATGTTTACCATACTTTACCTGATTGTTGGTGTAATGGGATATGGGTGGTATGTTATGGAAATTGCCACCTTGTTTTTTGCTATGGGCATAGCCGCAGGGATTGCCATGAACAACTCTCCGAATAAAATCACTAACCTGTTTATTGAAGGTGTAAAAGATATCATGTCGGCAGCGATGGTGGTTGGGCTGGCAGGCGGTATCATTATTATCCTGCAAAATGGCCATATTATCGACACCATTTTACATTCAATTTCCGAATCGATGGGCAACATGGGTGAAATTGCATCGGTTGGAATGATGTACTTTTTTCAAACAATAATTAACGTCATGATCCCATCCGGATCGGCCAAAGCTGCTCTTACCATGCCCATCATGTCACAATTCTCGGATTTGATTGGTGTTTCGCGACAAGCTACTGTTATGGCGTTCCAGTTTGGTGACGGATTCACCAATATGATCACCCCAACTTCAGGCGTACTGATTGGTGTGTTAGGCGTTGCAAAAATACCTTACGATAAATGGGTGAAGTGGATCACCCCATTTATGATTGTGCTAATCATACTGGGATTTTTACTGTTGATCCCAACCGTGATGATGGAATTGAACGGGTTTTAAACCTATCGAATCGGAATTATAAACATCCTGACATTTTATACTGATAACTGAATCGTGGTCTGAGGCATCGGGTTGTTGGTTAAACGTCACAAACGCAAAACATCAAACGAAAAACGCAACTTACTCCCTCGAATGCAGCGCTACCCGGTTGCCTTCGGTATCAGCAATGATGGCCATGTAACCATAACCTTCGGCTATCAGTGTTTTATCCTGTAGCACCTGTCCCCCTGCGCCCTCAACACGTGAAAGTTCATTGGCCAGATCCCCAGAATGTGCAGTGAAATAAATAAGTACACCATCGGCAGAAGGCTTGTAATACTCTTTGTTAAAAACCAATGAACCGGGTGAGCCAAGGCCATCTTCATTCCATGGAAACCAGGCCATATCCAATGGGCCCATTTGCTGGCGTTGTAGTTCCTGATCCAGAACACTTTCGTAAAATTTCATGGCTCTTTCCATATTGGCAACCGGCAGTTCAAACCAGCCAACAGCATTATTTTTCTTTTGATTTTCCATTGTTGAAATTTTTATTGTAGAACTGGTATAACAAAAAAAATAGCGAGAGGTTCAACATTTAGAAAAAGTTGTGAGGAGACAAAGGTTGTATTTTTAAGGATGGATTTGCTCACAAGCTTAATTTTTTCTTTTCCCTTCGAATCCATTTCAAATGCCAACGGCTTAAGTTGTCCAGACAATAGCTATAAACGATCCTACCTCTATATTCTTGATTGTTTCATTTCATATTGGGCTTATTATTCTCATAAGAATGTTCGTGTATGGTTTGTTACGTATATGACTAGCTGCAAAGAAGAAAGAAGCATTTGTTCAACAACAGCTTTGATTTTCCTTTCGGAAAATCTGAAGCAATGAACTTAACATTTTGTTTAATTAATCACATTTTACGTCTAACCTGACATCATCAAATATTTTCCATACTTCATGGCTAAAATCCTTAGGTGAGATATCGCATAAGACAATTTGTTTATTCGTTTCTGGGCAGAAGGTCTCCTTAATTTTAATGTTAAGTACAATATAATCTTTGGTGAAAAACCTATCATATACTCTCATTTTCCCTGTAAAGCCTTCATTCGTTTTGACAAACAAACAGAGCGTTTCATCCAATTGATTTGAATTTGTACTGTCTGCTTCATTATTTACATCTACTCCCATCAGACCATCATAGTACAAGTTAAAAGTTTCAGTAAGCTTATTTTCGGTCATAGCTGATTCCTTTTCAATATACCAAACAAAAGTGTATGCCCAAAATTCCTTACTGGTAGAGTCAGACCATCCTGGAGCAAAACGCAGGTCTTCAAATCCAACAAAATCAATTTGCTGAGCAAATCCCAAAGGAAAATGAATTACTTCGCTCTTCCAATTATCGGGAGCGCTCAATACTGTTTCCTCTTCTTGCCCAATAGTAATAAAACTACTAATTGTAAAAATGCATAAAAATAAAACTGTTTTTTTGTTCATAATGTAATTTTTAAATGTCCGCCAGCGGTTTGTATATAGTTCGAAAGCCAATGTACAAACTTTAATTAAATGAACTAATGTTAATTTGGCGTTTGAACGTTTAGTATAATCGGGCGTTATAATACCGTTTATAGATTGTTTGTGCTTTTATTTTTTAAAATGAATATTGGATCCGACAGTTAACAACATTTACATAATTATCAATAGCAGGTGTTATATAATCTGTCTGCCAGCGTCCAATTTCTACAGCCAATTCAAAATCTCGAAGGAGTTCAATAAATATGTTAGCGGCATGTAAAGAATTTAACGATCGCTGACTACTTGACAAATCATTGTTTTCTGGATCGTCAATTCCATAAATTACTGAAACCATAATTTTGGGAATTGGTCTATACCAAATTTGACCAAATTCCCCTTTAGAGTGAATTGATTTAGCATTGTCTAAATTCACACTTTGACCTATTCCTCCCATATGTGTTCCCATCCCTTTTCCAGCAAAAACTTCAGCTCTTAGACCGACCTTATTTACTTCCCAACGTAAATCAAATGCTAAAGCGTTTGCATCTGAGATATACTTTTCTGTTCCTGTAACAATAGCTGAAGCCAATTGTGTGTAAAGTCCAGAAAGGCCAATTTCAAAGGGTCTCGCACCATCTTCTTTCTCACTTCCTAATTGTATCCCAATCCGTCCTATAAAATTTGGCATGCCATTGTCCGTCACAATTCCGTTTTCATCATCTATCTTATCATTAACCACAGTCTGACTTATAGCTGCAGAAAGTTGCCACCTAATATTTTCCTTTTTTTTAGTAAAATAGTCAGCTCTAAAATGTCCTCTATAAGTGCCTCCGAGATTTCCTGCTGCTTGTGAGCTTGTCCAATTTACCATGATAGGATTTAATGGAGCTATCAGGTCTTCCATTGCACCAAAACGAAAACGCCAACTTTCATTTGCAATTTCAACATATGCATTTAGCAAATAGGCACCTGCCTCATTTAAGGATGGCCTCGAACCATGAAAGTCAAATTGAACATATCCTCCTAACATCCATTTTTTTATTTGGGGACCATTAACTTTTAAACCGAGGGTTGTAGACTGGCCAGTAATTGTTGATTGAGGTGCACGTTGAGCTGTACGAGGAAGAGCGTAAAGAGTAAAAGCACGTGTGTCAGTCGCATCTGAGGTAAAAATAGCTTCGCCTGCTAATCTACCAGTAAGTGTAAAAGAGATATTTTTAAAATTCAATGTATTCCAGCTCTTTTTATCTGTTTGATTAATTACTACTTGAGTGGAATCTATTTGCTGTGATAAAACAATTTTGCTTAATAGACAGAAAGATAAAAGGAATAGAATTTTTGGACCAATGAGGGGATTACTGTTTTTCATAATCTAATTCTTGTTCAAGAAACTTAGCCATTTTTCTTCGCGCTATGTTGGCTTCTGGAATTTTCCAATGAAAAGCTTGAAACACATGCCACATTCCCTCATAAGGGTCAATTTTTACGTCAATGCCTGCTTGATCTAATGCCTGATAATGACGAATGGCATTACTCAAAAATATCTCCTTAGATCCTACTTGTATTAATGTGGAAGGAAAACCTTTTTTATAGTTGGCGTAGACAGGAGACACATATGGATTTTTTTGATCTTCTGGATTAGCATAAGCTTTTGCGGATTCAACGAGAACATTTTCATAAGACAAAACAGGATCTGTTTCTTTGAGCGAAACATAAGTATCACCGTTCAAAGTAATATCAGACCAAGGTGACCATAGAACAACTGCTCCTATTAGACCTATTCCTTTATCCCGAGCTTTAAGTACTGCTCCTGAAGCCAAGCCACCACCAGCTGAATCACCAAATACAGCTATTTCTTCTAGCATATATCCTTCATTTATTAAAGCTTCAATTACTGTTACAACTTGATCTGTTATTTCCTTCCAATGGGCATTTGGTGCTACTGTATAATCAACTGAAATAATTCGTAAACCTGTTTCTTCGGCAACAGGAATACTACTTGTTAAGGTAGATGAAGCACTGTATAAGGTATAAGCACCCCCATGCACGTAGATCAATACTTTTCCATTATCAATCCAGTCTTTAGGTTTGATCTCAATTACAGGAACGCCATCCACTTCCATCTGGGTTATCTTTGGATTAAAGATGCTTATGACCTCTCTGCTATCTTCTTCTAGAGCTTTTTCATTTTCCTTCCAAAATGATTTCCAACCTTCTATGTCTTTTGAATCAGGTGATTGATTATTTCTAACATTTCTGGAAAATGAAGACATGGCTTCTTGGGCTTCCTTGGAAATTGTTGTAGGGATTGAAAATTTATCAGGAATCGTTGTCTCGAGTTCAGCTACTTTGTTACTTTCATTCGCATTTTTTTCACCCAAATTCACACATCCGAGCAAGAAAGAAATAAAGGTGATTGTAATAAATTGTTGTAATCTCATAGTATTCATGTCTTTAGTTTCTCAACATTTATTGCATACAACATGTGGTTGGAGGTAAAGGTTCATTTTTATCGTAAAGATACACCTCCAAATTGGCATGTAAAGCACCACTATTATGTTGTATTATCAAATTCAAGGGAAACATTTCATATTTCCAGGTGCAGTTAAACAGGAAATAAATTAATCCTTATGGATTAGAACATACCCACCAGCCCTATTAAGACCTGTTCCATATTAAGCACTCACATCTTACCCAGCTCAATATTTCATAATTTAGCGCATCTTTCAAAACAGACTCTTTCGCTCATCAAAAAGTTCAATCAAATGAAAAAAACTCTACCACTCATTGTACTCGGTGTTTTGCTCTGCAATTTTATTACTGCACAAACAATCCGCACAACCTACACCTTTAAAAATCCGGAAATTAAACAGGCACCGGACGGATACGTTGAACTAAACATGCCGGGGTGCCTCAATATGGGAGAAGAAGGCCAACCATTTCTGCCCTACCACGGATGTGAGGTTTTATTACCACAGGGAAACAAAGTTACGGCTATCAATATTCTCACGGTCAAATATTCTGAGCTGAAGCAGGGCATTTCCATCTTACCGGCTTCGCGGCCATTTCCCATTTCTCAACCTGCCCCTGATGATTATAAACCAGCTCCGATTCCTGAAATTTATCAGTCGGCAGAAGCCTTCCCAGGGAGCATTGTTTCTAATTTTTCCACACAATTTATGGCCGGATATTCCATTGCAATTTTCAATTTTTGTCCTGTACAATATTTCCCGGCATTCAACTCATTCAGGTATATTACCTCCATCGAAGTTGAATTAGAAACCACAGCAACAGATGATAAAATTGTTGTTCCCGCTGTACAATCACATCATACCAATAGCAGGCTTGAATCCATGGTGGATAACCCTGAAATGATTGCAGGATACAGTTTTGGGCAAACCAGGGATTACGATCAGGTAGACATGCTGATCATTAGCAGGGAAATGTTTTTATCAACTTTCGATTCCTTTATCCAGTACAAAACTGAAAAGGGGTTTATCATCGAAACAATTGCCACCGAGGATATTTATACAAGTTACCAAGGGGCTGATGAACAGGAACAGATCAGGAATTGCATCAAGGATTTTTATCAGAATAAAGGAGTGGTTTATGTAATTCTTGGCGGCGATGCCGATCCTAACAATCCAAATGACAATATCGTGCCTCACCGCGGATTTTATGTAGATACAGGGTTTGGAACCCTGGATGAAGACATTCCTTCCGATATGTATTACTCCTGCCTCGACATGAACTGGGACATGAACGGCAATGGCCTTTACGGTGAACCAGGCGAGGAAGATCTTTTTGCTGAAGTGTATATTGGAAGATTTTGTATTGATAATTACAGTGAGTTGGAAAATTTGATAGATAAGTCAATCCTTTACCAGGAAAGCCCTGTTACTGATGATATCGAAAAAGCTCTGATGGTTGGCGAAGCCCTCGATGACAATACATGGGGTGGAAACTACAAGGACGAAGTAGCAGCTGGGAGCTCGAATTTTGGCTACACTACTGCCGGTGTTTCTGATAATTTTAATGTTAACCGCCTGTATGAGATGACAGGTAACTGGAACAAGTATGATCTGTTTGAGGAATTTAACGACTTTGGATGCAACCTTCTCAATCACCTCGGCCACTCATCGGTTACTTATAACATGAAAATGAATACCAGCGATATCACCACAAATAACTTACAAAATGATGGCATAACGCGCGGGTTTGTAATTGGATATTCCCAGGGCTGTTATAACGGGGCCTTTGATAACCGTGGTTCCTCAGGCAGTTATACCGAAGATTGTTTTTCGGAAAAGATCACAACCATCGAAACTGCAGAAGTAGCAACAGTTGGCAATTCACGTTTTGGTTGGTACCAGAGTAATTCAACAAACGGTGCTTCCCAAAATCTTGACCGCGAATTTTACGATGCGATTTTTGGAGAAGATTTAACTCAAATAGGAATTGCCAATGGCGATTCCAAGGAGGACAATGCCTCATACATAAACACCAACAAAGTGATCCGTTGGTGTGCCTACGAAACCATACTGTTTGGCGATCCAAGTCTGGATATCTGGACTGCCCAACCCGAAGAATTCATCCTTACTTACCAACAGGCTATTCCGATAGGGTCGGATGAATTGGATGTTGAAACCGACGCACCTTACGCAAGGATTGGGCTTATGCAAAATGATGCCCTGATAGGCCGGGCGGTGGCTGATGAAAATGGTTTTGCTATTGTTGAATTCTTCGAGCCTCTGGCCACGAATGAAGAACTTTCCATATCCATAACAGCCCACAATAAACTTCCTTTCAACGATAATATTTCAGTAATCACGGAACAGCCATACGTAATTTTTGAGAACCTTATAATCACTGATGAAAATGGGAATAACAATGGAATTCCCGAATTTGGCGAACAAATATATATGGGTCTGGGCCTGACCAACCTGGGCAACATGGCAGCAGAGGATGTTGTGGTTACATTGAGCTGTGAAGATGACTACATTTCCTTATCATATCTTGCAGTTGAGTTTGGTGATTTCGAACCTGGAGAAACCATTTTTATCGAGAATGCCTTTGATGCATTTATTGGTGATGACATTCCAGATTTGCATGAAATCGAAATAGAAATTCATGCTACCGGGCAGGAGACCTGGAATTCGGATCTTTCATTCACAGTAAATGCACCGGAAATAAAAGTAGCATCACTAACTATTGATGATTCGGCAGGCAATGGAAATGGTTTGCTCGATCCGGGCGAATCGGTAATCTTTTTGTTTGATCTCATCAACCTTGGGCATGCTACATCACCTGATGTTGTTATGCTTTGCAATTCGAACAATTCAAACGTTAATATCCTTAACGGTGAGCTTACAAACAATCCGCTTTCGCCTAACGAAAACTGCATGCTTGGATTTGAAGGACTGGTGAATCCTGATGCCGGATTTGGTGATTTGGCAGATATAGAAACCATCGTTCAATCCGGAGCTTACGAATTTATTCAGTCATTTATTACTGAAATAGGAATTATTGCCGAAGATTTTGAAACCGGGGATTTTAGCCGGTTCGACTGGCAATTTGCAGGCGAGCAGGATTGGGAAATTTGTTCAGATGAGCCACACCAGGGAGCCTTTTGCATTATGTCAGGTACCATCGACCATGAGCAAACAAGCGAAGTAAAAATGGAAGCCCTGGTGGGTGCGCCTGATACCATTTCATTTTACTGTAAAGTATCTTCAGAACCGGGTTACGATTACCTTAAGTTTTATATTGATGGCCAGATGAAAGACCAGTGGGCTGGTGAAGAAGACTGGCAAAAGGTAAGTTTCGCTGTGAACCCAGGCTTACACACTTTTCGTTGGGTATACGAAAAAGATGTATATGTTTCCAATGGAGATGATTGCGCATGGATTGATTTTATTGAGTTCCCACCTCTGATTCAAAGTTCACTCTGGGCTGGCCCCAATGCTGAAACCTGTAGTGATGAAAACTTCATAACCGATGCTACTGCCACATTTGTTGAGGATATTAATTGGGAAACCGCAGGAACAGGTTCCTTTAGTGACCCAACCCTGCTTCAGGCCGAATACACACCCAGCCAGGATGATATCAATTCCGGTCAGGTGCTGCTAACAATTACCGCCATTGGCGTTGGCAATGTTCCATTAAGTGATGAAATGGATCTTGAAATTGTTGGCATTCCTTCTGTACCTGAAAAACCAATGGGAGAAATTGAAGTTTGCACCAACTTTGGTTGGACTTACCAGTACCATACCAACACGTGTACAGATGCCGAAACCTATATCTGGGAACTCATCCCCGAAGAGGCAGGCAGCCTTGAAGGAGAAGGCCGGAATGTTACGGTACTCTGGACCGATTCATATGAAGGTGATGTACAACTTCATGTAAAAACCATAAATGCATGCGGAGAGAGTGAATTTTCGGAGAGTCTGGAAATAAGTGCTTACATATGTAGTGGTATTGCTGAAAATCACAACAATAACATCTATGTTTCTCCAAACCCAAATAATGGACAATTTTTGGTTTATTCACCTGAGATTGATCAAGATGTTGAGTGTATTATTTTCAATTCATTTGGGCAAAAAGTATATGAGCAAAAGTTTGGCACCTCGCTTTCTAAAATGGATATCAACCTGAACCATCAGCCAGCCGGAATATATTATTTGCAGTTGAAATTTGGAGATGAACACCTTACTTCAAAATTTGTGATTAGATAAGAAACCCATTGTATTTGTAAATCTAGCATTTAAAGAACATCAATCAAAAAATATTAACCTTTGTGCTACTGTGTCTCCGTGGTTAATTTTCCTTCACCATCGAGACACCAAAAACCTGGTATAATTAAACGATATTTCTGCTAAAAATAAGTCGTGTAAATATTCTGTTTCAGGCCCTCTGGCATTAGATTTGTGATATTTCGGCATAAAATCACCATACAAAATAATGATTATGAAATTCTATCACTTTCTCTTAGCCATTCTTATTTTCCAATTCGCTACAGCTTGCAGCAAAGAAAAAACAGAAAAAGAAAACCCTACCGCTGTTCCAATCGAACTCACCGAAAAAGCAGCACAGGTAATCACCAACAGCAACGCTTTTGGTATCGATTTGTTTACGGCCACTGCCATAGTTGAACCTGATGTAAACCTGATGCTGTCGCCACTTTCGGCAAGTGCAGCACTCACAATGTTATTGAATGGTTGCGAAGGTGAAACCTATACACAAATCAGGGATATGCTGGGCTACGAAGGAATGACCACTGACCAGATTAATGAAGCTTACCAATCGCTTGTATCACAGCTTTTGGCTGTCGATCCTCAGGTTGAACTTGCCCTTGCAAATGCTGTATGGTACAGGAATGGATTTGTAGTTAAGCCTCCCTACATTGATGCCATGAAAACGGCTTTTGATGCACGGATTGAAGGCCTTGATTTTTCGCATCCTTCTGCCCTTGAAACCATGAATCAGTGGGCCAGTGATAATACCAATGGAAAAATTCCAAAGGTGTTAGATGAGATTTCGGCAGAGGCTGTGATGTTCCTTATGAATGCACTTTATTTTAAAGGTAGCTGGACACAGCAGTTTGATGAAAATGGCACCTTCGAAGGATCCTTCTATCTTGATAACGGTACAGAAGTAACCACACCAATGATGGATGGTCAAATCCCAGTTAAGGCAATTACACATGATGAGTATTTCGCATTTGAAATGTTTTACGGGCAGCAAAATTTTTCGATGGTCATAATTGTTCCCGAAACAAATCTGGATGATTTTTTGCAAAACATGGAGTCCGAAACCTGGGAAGACGTGAGTGCGGGTCTAGATAGCCAGAATGATCCTTCAGAAATACAGGTTATATTTCCAAGGTTTTCGTTCGAGTATGAAAAGAAACTGAATTCCATGTTACAATCCCTGGGAATGACCGATGCATTTAATGCTTCTTTAGCTAATCTGTCAGGAATTTCAGATGTGGGTTTGGTAGTAAGCTTCGTAAAGCAAAATACATTTGTTGAGGTAAATGAAGATGGCACTGAAGCCGCTGCCGTTACCACCATTGGTATCGAGCTAACTTCAATAGGTGACGAACCAGAGCCCATCATAGTAAATAAGCCTTTTGTTTTTGCTATTCGTGAGCAAACAACCAACAGCCTGCTGTTCATTGGCAAGGTGGTTAATCCGCTATCGGAATAGAAAAAATATCTTCATCAAACCAATTATTAGCTAATCCTATCCTATTTTCTGAATCATTCAAAATTCACAAAATATATTAAGGTTTTATTAGTGTTTGGAATAGCTTTTCTATTTTTGATGAAAAAACATCAACCATGAAAAGAAACCTATACCTCCTGATTATTTTCTTGAGCCTGCATGTATTGCTGGCTTCGCAAGTTAACATCCAACCTGAAAACGCTGTAAGCACAAATATACTTTACGATTTGGCTGTGCCGGTTTCGGGAATTGAAAAATATAATGGTTCTGAAACTTCTCCTGCTATCACAGCAAAAAATTGGCAACAGATCTACTTTGAATTGAACAAGGCATCATTATCCGCAGAGCACATAACCAAGCTTGCAGATGTAAAATCGATTGTAAAGGGACGTAGTGATGAGGGTGTTGTCCCTATCGGGTTGTTATTGTATCATTACAATCATCTGGACGAAAGCCTGGAAAATTATTCCGATCAACACGGAGGGCTTAATTTTGGTGATATTGAACTTCCGGTAAAAACTGTAATTAGTTCGGCAGCTTTGAAGGCCTTTACCTATAATGGAAGCAAGGTGAAGTTTATCCTGCCCGGAGATCTCATACTGTCGAATTTTAAGACCCTGCCTCATTCCTACTTCATCAGATTTGATGAACAGGATTTATGGCACCCATTGGTACCGGATGAAATTTTTAACCACTCCTACGCCACGACCGGCCCAAAGGTGATCAGCATCAAAATGGTACTACCAAATGGAAATGAAATGTATAGTTCTACATTGTTTACTGTGCTTGAACTGCTAGCTCCGGAGCCAACAGCAACATGGTTGGTTACCGGGGAAATTCCCTATGAGGGTGAGGTTAGATCGGGTGATGCTTATGTACTCTTGTCAGAAGAAAACGAAACACTTACCCGGCCAATTATTATCAGCGAAGGGGTTGACCTCGCAGGTGACCAGGATTGGGAGGTGATTTACGAATTTATGAACCAGGAGAATTTGATTGAGGATTTGAGGGCACAGGGTTTTGATGTGGTGGTATTGAATTTTCACGATAATTACACCTACATTCAACGAAATGCTTTTGTAATGGTGAAACTTTTGGAAATGGTTAACGATAGTATTGATTATCAAAATCAATTGGTTACTGTAGGTGCAAGCATGGGTGGCCTGGTTGTCCGTTATGCTTTAACCTACATGGAAAACAACGGTATTGATCATCACTGTGAGCTTATGGTTTCGTTAGATGCGCCAAATTATGGGGCTGATATGCCTTTGGGTTTGCAGTATATGTTATATTTTGCAAAAGATCTTGATGCAGCTATCCAGGAACTGCTCGACGTACTAAATGGAGTTTCTCCCCGTCAGATGTTACTTTATTATTATACTGATCCACCATCGGCAACAGCCGGGCCCGATCCTTTGTTTAATGCATTTTATTCGGAACTGGAAGGGCTTGGGGATTATCCGCAGAATTTGCGGAAAATTGCTGTTGCAAATGGCAGCGGCCATGCACATGACCAGGGTTATCAGGCGGGCGATCAAGTGATCGATTACGAATATTCAGAACTATTTATCAATCTCAAGGCAAATGTGTGGGCTGTTGAAAATGGAAGTTCAGGTCAGATAATGGAGGGCCTGGCAAGCATACCATTTGTTATAAATGAGCAGGTGGATGTGACTGTTTATTCTGAACATCCCTGGGACAACAGCCCCGGTGGATACAGGTCAACATTTACACAAATAGATTCATTGGAAGCACCATATGGAGATATTATAGCTTTGCACGATAATCACAGTTACATTCCTACTATCAGCGCCCTCGACATCGATACTGATGATCCCTTTTACAACATTGCTGCCGATCAGAATATTATGGATAAAACTCCATTCGATTCGATTTACTGGTGCAGCCAGAACCTTGAACATGTTGAAATCGACCCCTACCTTAAAGGAGTGCTTTACGATGAAATTGTATCTGTTCTCCCCAAAACTCACATTATCACTTTGCAGGCAGGTTGGAACGATCTTTCCTCTTATCTTGATCCTCAAAATAAAGATGTGAATTCGATAAGTGATGCATTGGGCGAAGATTTAATTATCCTTCAAAACCTCACGGAAGTTTATTGGCCGATGGGAGGCATCAATACCATCGGTGAGTGGGATTACAAAAGTGGATATTTCATCAAACTGCAACAAGAAGCAAACATGGAAATTGTAGGCTCAGAGCCGGAGGATAAAACCATTACTTTTGTTGAAGGCTGGAATCTTTTCCCGGTACTGGCAACAAATGATGTAGCCATTGCAACACTTTTCGAAAACAACCTTGATGATATCATTATCATTAAAGATGCGGTTGGAAGCAAGCTTTACTGGCCGGATGCAAGTATCAGTACCCTAGAAACTTTAATGGTAGGAAGAGCTTATCTGATAAAGGTTAAAAATAGCTTCAGTGTAAACTTTTAGTTCTAATCTACTTACAATCTACGGCAATAATGTTGCTTCAAATTTATAGTTTTGAAAACCGGCTGTGATTTTGTATTTTTACATTTTCCAATAAAATACCGGAGGAACTATGAAAATAAGAGCTTTACACTTTACCGTAATCCTAGTTTTAATTTTTTCATGCTCATGCCTGTTGGCCCAGAAAAAGTTATTGCACATCGACGAAGTCCCAAATCCAGTAGCCTATGAAAAATATGCTGATGTAGAGGGATTTTTTATTTTCGATGAAAATTCAACCCATCCTGTTCAACATTCGGTTTTCGATGAATCGATAGTTGTAATGGATGGATGGCCGGTAAAAGAAAACGGTTCAACCAACCGGGGCGGTATTTTTGCCAACCTTGATGATGATCCTGAGCTGGAGATCATTTACAACATCGGCACAAAATGCTGGGCATGGAATATTGATGGCAGCTATGTTGATGGGTGGCCCAAAACCGTTAGCAGTAGTCCTGAATACGGCGCGCCGGCCTACGGAGATATTGATGGCGATGGATACGAAGAAATTGTGGTTTCGTGCCGCCAGCCAGGCACTGGGAACACTGGAAGGATTTATGCCTTTGAAAGGGATGGGTCGACAGTAACGGGTTTCCCGATTTATTGTGATGGTGGCCCAACACGCACTCCCGTTCTTGCCGATCTGGATGGCGACGGAGCCATGGAGATCATTGTTGAATTGAGGAAATGGCCGGATGGGAAAGTCTGTGTTTACCATGGTGATGCCAGCATTATGGTGGGATGGCCAGTAACTATGGACTACATACCTGGTTCTTCGGTGGCAGTGGGTGATATCACAGGTGATGATATCCCGGAAATTATTGCAGAATCCTATTACAAAGTGTGGGCCTTTTCTATAAATGGCGATACCCTGCCTGGATTTCCTTATGGACCTGGAGCAAACCGGGTTTTCTCCTATTCAAGCCCTGTTATTGCTGATCTGGAAGGCTTTGGCAACCCTGTTATTATTGTTGGCGATCACTCAACCAACTCGGGCAATGGTGCGGTGCATGTGATTAAAAGCGACGGAACTTCTTATCCGGGTTGGCCACAATATGTTTCCAACTGGATTTACGGACCGGTTTCCGTAGCTGATATTGATGGCGACAATAACCTGGATATTGCAGTGGGTGACCAGGTTCTTTCAGGTGTACCAGCTGATTATGTTTATGCATGGGATAAGGATGGGAATGATTTGCCCGGCTTCCCAATCGGGCCAACCTGGGCAGTAAATACACAGATTATCATTGCCGATCTTGACGGGGACAGCATGCTCGAACTCATGTTTGATGACAATACAAGCGCCGGGATTTATAGCGGTTACAATCATGATGGTACCATGATGGATGGATGGCCCCTTGAGGTAGAAGGCACCTCATTTTTCATCAATCCAATGGCTTTTGACGCAAACGGAGACGGAAACCTTAATCTTAACGGCGGTGGACATGATGGAGATACAAACGAATCCTGGATATACCTATGGGATGCAGGTGTTACCTATAATGAGGAACTTGCCGTTTTGCCGATCCTTCAATACAATGTCAGGCACACCGGGGTATATGGTGAAAAGGGAAATCCAACAGTTGGGTTGGAGAAGAGAGAAACGTTGCATCAAGTATCTGCTAATTGTTATCCAAATCCCTGCAAAAGCAGTACCAGGCTATTTCTTGAACTCAATGAACCCGGAAATCTTACTCTATCCGTTTTTGATTTGAAAGGTTCAATTATTGAACAGCTTAATTATGGAGTGACTCAGGCTGGCAAAATTCAAAAGCAACTCAATGCAAGTAGCTGGGATACCGGGGTGTATTTTGTACAGCTTAGGCTAGATGGTTTGAATGTTGCCAATGTGAAATTGGTGGTGGAGCATTAAAATAACTATCAGGTAATTTTAAAAAAAACCGGTGAACCATTGTGGCCCACCGGCACACTTTAATGATCGCAGCATTAAGTGTAGTTTATATTTTGTTCTCAAATAAAAGCTCTTAAATCAGCGATTCTTTATTAGTCGATTATGTTTTTGATTTTTTCTATTCGGCTAAATATTTTTTCTATGCTGTTTTTATCAATATCCCAGCCATGACGATTAATTATTGAAAGAGTTGAAGACTGACCAAGTTCTGGCACAAAGTCAAGATTGAATTCATTTATTGAAACACAAATATGGCTCTCAATTTCCAGGGCTTTTAAAATTTGATTTTGAATTTTTGAATGAGACAAAAGCCTTTTTGATTCTGCATCCATGTCTCCGGAGATTGTTACACTTGAGTCGAAATGCCTGTTTCCAAGTTTGATTGCCTTTGAGAAGAAATTTAATTTATCGAGGAAAAAGCTATTCCTAATGTATAATTTTGATTTAATCCTTGACGATATTGGGATAAAAGCACCACTGAATATTACTTGTTGTCCTATTTTAGAATAAGGGTCATTAAACCAAATAAAAAAACTTGTTTTCTCCGGATTGTTTGGAATACAGACCATTCGCTTGTATTTCTGTGTACATTGAATACCAGTCCTGGGATATAGCTGTTCTTTGGATATAATTGTTCTGTTTGTAGATTTTGCAAAACCTTTAAGAATTTCTATATCAGATTTGTTTTCCATTATAATCGTTTCTTTTAACAATGTGCACAATTGTAAATCATGTAGAGCTATTTCTCAGGGTTTTCAGGTTCCTGAGTTTTTTTTGTTCTACCAGCCTTCTTCAGCGCCTGGTCGAGTATCCATTCTATCTGGCCGTTTGCACTCCTGAACTCATCAGCAGACCACTTTTCAAGTCGCTCATACATATCAGGGTTTAGCCGGAGTACAAATGATTTCTTTTTAGCCATCAGTGCTTACATGTTTGTTTGATTTAGAAATTGATTCGTAGTTGTAACACTTTATTTTCTCATTGAGTTATTGCAAGTGGAGTGATGGAGCAATGCAAATCAATACCATCACTCCAATTTTTCATAACTCTAATACTCCGGATTTTTATTGGTGAAGCGTTCCTGTGTTTACTATCGGGGTTGCATCTTTATCAGAACAAAGTACAACCATCAGGTTACTTACCATGGCTGCCTTTTTATCATCATCCATATCGATGATTTGTTTTTCTGAAAGTTGCTCCAAAGCCATTTCAACCATACTTACAGCACCTTCAACAATCTTTATTCTTGCCGCAACAATAGCAGTAGCTTGCTGACGACGTAACATCGCACCGGCAATTTCAGATGAATAGGCAAGGTAACTAATGCGGGCCTCATGCACCTCAATCCCTGCAATGGCAAGTCTTTCGGTGAGTTCCTCTTCGAGCACATCATTCACTTCCTCTCCACCTGATCGCAAGGTAATTTCTGCACCTTCATCATCAAAATTATCGTAAGGATAATGACCTGCCAGTTTACGTATCGCTGCCTCACTCTGAATATCTACAAAATGGGAGTAATCATCAACTTCAAAGGCTGCTTTAAAAGTATCCTTTACCCTCCATACCAAAACAATTCCTATCATGATGGGGTTACCAACCTTATCGTTTACTTTTATTGGATCACTGTCGAGGTTGCGGGCACGCAATGAAATCTTTTTACGGGTAAGAAACGGATTCGCCCAAAAGAAACCATTTTTCTTAACCGTTCCTTTGTACGCACCAAAAAGCACCATAACTGCAGATTCATTAGGGTTCACCACCAAAAATCCAATGGCCAGGAAAACTCCAAATATCAGGGGTGCAATCAACCAGAGCATTTTCATGAGGAATAATCCCAGTATTGGAGCAATTATAAGTACCAGAACAATTACCACCATCAGGTAACCAGACATGGGTGAAAAACTTCTTTCTTCTTTCATTGTTTCAAATTTTAATTTATTTATTATAATATCATTTTGATATCACAAAGATATGACAGGAAAAAGCAGAAGTCAAGTTTTTTTTGAATTATTTTTAAAGTTATTTTATAATGCCCTGTTTTATAATATGATAATTGAGGTCGTAATGAAACACAAAAGTTGTTATAGAACATTATTGAGAGCTCCGGGGTATCGAAATCCCAGGAGGTCTACAGAGATCAACCAAGAAAAAATATACTTTCGCAACAGAATTATAAGAAACAATGAAAAAATACAAGCACATCTTTTTTGATTTAGACAGAACACTTTGGGATTTTGAAAAAAATGCCCACGAGGCATATTCTGAAATTTACGATAAATTCGATCTCAGGGCCCTGGGGATTAAAACCATCGGCGAATTTGTTAAAAGCTACCTGCATCATAACGATATACTCTGGGCATTATACCGAGATGGAAAAATTGAAAAGGTTTATTTGAAGTCGCGAAGATTTGAACTAACCCTGCAGGACTTTGGCATTGACAATCCAGCGTTAGCTGAAAAAATTGGCCACGATTATGTTACCATAAGTCCACAAAAAACCAACTTATTTCCCCACACCCACGAGGCTTTGGTTTACCTGAGTAAAAAATATCCGCTCCATATTATCACCAATGGTTTTGAAGAGGTACAGGATAATAAATTAAAAAACAGCAAGCTCGAGCAGTATTTTAAACATGTGGTTACTTCAGAGGCGGCCGGCTGTAAAAAACCCGACCGTGGAATATTTGATTTCGCGCTTGAAACCGTTGGAACCTCTGCCGATGAATGCGTGATGATTGGAGATGATTTTGATGTGGATATCGTGGGTGCAGCCGGAATTGGGATGGATGCTATTTTCTTTAATCCTCAAAAGGTTGCACACAATGGAGGAGCCACATTTGAATTCAATGATTTAATCGAACTGAAAAATATTTTGTAAGATTTCTGAAAACTTTCAAATATGAAAACAAGAACATTCATTCTTTTACTAGTACTTGTAGCTGTCATTTCCTGTACAACCAGCACAGAGGATACTGACCAGACTGAATCAAAGAATTACCAGATTGTAGAACAATCCAAATTAATAGAGGACACCTTATACTATACCGTTGACTACCAGTATCCCTTTTTTAAATCTGAAAATGAAGAAATATCAGTTAAAATAAACAAGCTGAACAAGCGAATTAAAATTTTTCTTGATCATGCCGAGCAAACTTATTGGGGAACTGATACCGACGGTGCAGTAGAAATTGTCAAGGAATCCGAATCAAGTGGTAAATACGAGTTGATGAACCGATATGAAATTCTGGACACAACGGATTTATTGATCAGCCTGAAATTTGAGACCTACAGTTATGCTCTGGGCGCACATGGATTTACTGCTATTATCACCTACAATTTCGACATCAATGCTGGAAAAATTCTTACTCTTACTGATATTGTCGATCTTTCGGAAAAGAGTAATTTGAAGCAATTCAATAAAATATTGGCAGACAGTTTTGAGAATCCTTATGATTGTTTTACAGAAAAACCGAAAGTTGAAGATAACTATGAAAAATTTGCCCTCAGCCCCGAACACCTGATTATTTATTTTGAAGCTTATGAACTGGGCGCATACGCATGTGGTTCGGCAGAGATTAAAATCCCGATCGAAAAACTAATTGATAATGGTCTCTGGAAACTTTAGGCTCTTTCTACTTTAAGTACTTTTTCCCTTAACCCTTGCAATCGGTGTAACATTGCCCTGAACCTTCTGGTCTTTTTCTACAAGGATTTCTGTTCCCAGGGGTAAAAATACATCCACACGAGAACCGAATTTAATAAATCCCAATTCTTCTCCCTGCTTCACCTTGGTACCCTCCTTAGCATAACAAATTATCCGCTGAGCAACAGCCCCGGCAATTTGCCTCAAAAGAATGGAACCATTATTTTTAGTTTCTACAACAGTGGTTGTTCGTTCGTTTAATTCAGAGGATTTTGGATGCCAGGCCACCATAAACCGCCCGGGATGGTGTTTATGAAAAATAATTTTTCCGCTTAATGAATACCAGTTTTTATGAACGTTCATCGGTGACATAAAAACAGATACCTGGATTCGCTTATCATGAAAGTAAACCATTTCTTCAGCCTCTTTAATTACAACGACTTTGCCATCCGCAGGGGCAGTAACAATAGAGTCATCAATAACAAGAGGACGTGGTGGATTTCTGAAAAATCGTAAAACCAAAAGAAAAAATACCAGGGCTGACAGGTAAAGAAAATAATGAAATAGGGTTTGCTGCGGAAGAAAATAATTGATAATGGCCAGAGCTACCACAAGAGTAACAAATATCACACTGATTGTTTTATAGCCTTCTTTGTGTATTCTGATCATATCTGTTAAATAGCAAGCGCCAAATATATAAAAACTACTGGAGCTGCAAGCAATGCTGCATCAAAGCGGTCGAGGAATCCGCCATGCCCAGGAAGCATTTTTCCGGAATCCTTTACATTCATGCTACGCTTCAACATGGATTCAGCCAGATCTCCAAAAGCACCAAACAGTACGGTTAAAAATCCTATAACCAACCAGTTCATCAGATTGTATTCTGTAATATAAATGGATAAAATCCAACTCACAGCCAAAGCAAAAATCAACCCTCCAATGGTACCTTCCCAGGTCTTCTTCGGTGAAATACGTTCGAAAAGTTTGTTTCTTCCAATAGTTACACCAGTGAGGTAGGCAAAAGAATCGGAAGTCCATAATATGATGAAAAATCCAAGTAGAATATTTGGGTGAATTTCACCCGCGATGAATGCTGGGTTATAAAAAAAGTTGAGTATAGAAAACGGAACGGAAATATAAATGATCCCAAAAATGGTTCTGGAAATATCATCCAGAGGTTTCGGCTTTTTGTTATATAGCCGGGTAATTATGATAATAGTCGGTATAAGCATGATCAGAATGAGCCATTTATTATCAAGCAATTCTAACGAAACAAGGGACGCCAACACATATAGAATTGAACCACCTGTAATGCCGGCGAATCGTTGCCCTGCATTCTCTGATTTACCATGAATAATTTTGAAATATTCAATTAAGGTAAAAATATTAAAAACAAAAAACAGAACTGAGAAAGCAAACCTGCTTAGTAGTACTGATCCAATAATGACGCCAACAAATACAATTCCTGTAAGAGTCCTGGTGAGGAGATTATTCACTTTATTTGTGGTGTTCCTGAATAATCTTTAGTGCTTCATCAACATCCTTTTCATCAACAAACAGATCGATTTCACCTACCAGTAACTCCGAACCTTTTTTGTTCATGATAATACTTTCAATTTTAACCTGATCGAGTGTACCTTTCACAAGTTCAACTTTGTAAAGTTCATCCGCAGAATAAACGCTTTTCCAATTTTCTTCCATAGCTTTAAGTTTTTTGTTTTCGACGATTAACTATCTTCAACCAAAAGTAAAAAAAGTTGCTTTGGCCCGTGTGCTCCCATCACGAGCGTCTTTTCTATGTCAGCCGTACGACTGGGCCCGGTAATAACAGATACCAGGGAAGGCAAATTCCCATCGTATTTTTTCCTGATTTTAACCAGGGCATCCTTAATGTCAGGCACCAGTTGCGAAGTAAATGCAACAACGATATGGGTTTCAGGGTATACGTTTAATCTTCTGCCTGATAGTTGCCGTGAAGATACAACAATACTTCCAAAACGCGCAACAAGGAATTCGCAATAGGTGATTCCTGCTTTCGCTTCCAGTATTTCGCCTGGCTGGTAACTAAATGGAATTTCATGTTCTTCAAGAAGTGGCTTTAAAGTATCATCAAAACATATTACATTTTCAAGCTTGTTGTTTTGAATCACAAATTTTAGCTTCTCGAGCATATCAGTTTCATCTTCGCAATAAACAAATTTACCCGATACTTTTGTAAATTCCTGTGCAAAGGTAACATCAATAGATTCTTTTAAGGGCGGATAAACCGAAGATTCGAAATCAACATCGGGGTAAGGATTAGGTGCCTTATCAATTAAGGCATTCCTAATATTTTTAAAAATCTTTTCCCGTGTTGTGGTTTCATCCATAAGATTGGATTCTTTAGTTCGACTTCAGGCTATCCTTACTCAGGATTTCTTTTTTGAAGTTTTAACTTCAGTGCTTTCCTTGAGCAGTTTCTCACCTGTTTCATCATCATTCTCTGCAGCATCAGCCAATGCAGCTTCTTTGATATTAATCTCTTCCTTAACCTTTTCCAGCCTTTCTTTCATGCGCTTCTTTTCCTCTTCACGTTCAATATCACGCTGAAGATCCAATTTGTAAGTTCTTTTGCCGAATATTTCCTCAAGGTCTTCCCTGAAAATTACCTCTTTTTCAAGCAATACTTGCGCTAGTTTGTCCACTTTCTTCTTGTTGGATTTTAGCAATGCAAGCGCTTTCTGATAAGATTCTTCAACAAGTTTATGCACTTCTTCATCAATAACCTGTGCCGTTTTTTCACTGTAGGGTTTGGTCAGGTTGTATTCCTGCTGCCCTGAAGAATCATAAAAACTAATGTTCCCGATTTTCTTATTCAGGCCAAAATAGGTTATCATGGCATAGGCCTGTTTAGTGATCTTCTCAAGGTCATTTAAAGCACCTGTTGAGACTTTACCAAAGTTAATCTCCTCCGAGGCACGACCACCCAGTGCAGCTGTCATCTCATCAAACATCTGATCAAAAGTGGTAATTTGTCTTTCTTCGGGGAGGTACCATGCTGCACCCAGTGCTTTTCCGCGAGGCACGATGGTAACCTTTACCAATGGTGAAGCATGCTCAAGCAACCAGCTAACTGCAGCATGGCCGGCTTCATGATAGGCAATGGTTCTTTTTTCGTCCTGTGAAATAATTTTATTTCTTTTCTCTAATCCACCAATTATCCTGTCGATAGCATCCGTAAAATCCTGCTTGTCGACCACTTGCTTACCTTTTCTAGCTCCTATCAGGGCAGCCTCATTACAAACATTGGCTATGTCAGCCCCGGAAAAACCAGGAGTTTGTTTTGCAAGAAAATCAACATCCACAGAAACATCAAATTTAATAGGCTTCAGGTGAACAAGAAAAATAGCTTTTCTTTCTTCCAGGTCGGGAAGTTCCACGTGGATTTGCCTGTCGAAACGTCCTGCACGTAAAAGCGCCCTATCCAATATATCGGCACGGTTGGTTGCTGCCAGAATAATGACTCCAGCGTTTGTACCAAACCCATCCATTTCGGTAAGCAGTTGGTTAAGGGTATTTTCTCTTTCATCGTTTGCACCGGTTACGGCATTTCTTCCCCGGGCACGTCCAATAGCATCAATTTCATCAATAAAAATAATACAGGGTGCTTTATCTTTTGCTTGCCTGAACAAGTCACGAACCCTTGAGGCTCCTACCCCAACAAACATTTCTACAAAATCAGAACCTGAAATTGAGAAAAACGGAACATTGGCTTCACCTGCAACTGACTTGGCAAGTAAGGTTTTACCGGTACCCGGAGGGCCAACCAGAAGGGCTCCTTTTGGAATTTTCCCGCCCAACTCGGTATACTTTTTCGGGTTTTTGAGGAAATCAACAATCTCCATTACCTCAACTTTAGCTTCTTCCAATCCAGCAACATCCTTAAAAGTAATCTGTACGTGAGCATCTTTATCAAACAATGTGGCTTTCGATTTTCCAATATTGAAAATCTGTCCACCACCTCCTGCGCCGCCACGGCTCATCATCCTCATGATAAAAATCCATATTCCTACAAGAATTACCAATGGCAATACCCATCCCAATACATCATTTGTCCAGTTTCTGCGAATATCATTCTGAATATATACTGGGTCGTTCATTCCTTCCTGTACTACAGCAACATCTCGTTCAAACGATTCCACCGAGCCTATGGTGTAGGTATACTGTGGCTTTTCACCAAACATTTCAGTTTTTGAGTCCTGCACAACCTCATTGTAGCGTGATTTCGAAAGTTTATCCGGTTTGATATAAATTTCAGCATACTCTCGGTTAACCAATACAAGCTTTTCTACATCTTCCTCTTCAAGCATTTGTTTCAGGTCACCCCAATTGGTTTCCTTTATATTACCTCCGGTATTAAAAAAGAATATTCCAAAAAAGACAACTGCAATAATCGTATATATCCAATAAAAGTTGAATTTCCCTTTTGGGCTACCTTTTTTGCCCGGGTTCATGAAATTTTTAAACGGATCGTTTTTCTGTCCTCCACTACCCTCGTTATTTTTATTTTCTTCTGCCATTCTGTCTAAAATCCTAATTAATCGTTAATAACTGTCTTTACTGCGTCAGCCCATAACCCTTCAAGATTATAAAATTTTCTTGTCTCCTCGGTAAATACATGCACAACCACATCAACATAATCCAGCAAAATCCAATCAGAATGTTGATATCCCTCTTTGTGCCAGGGATTTTGTCCCAGGTTCTTTTTTACTATATCAAAAACTGAATCGGCTACTGCTGCGACCTGTGTTTTAGAGGTCCCATGACAAATTACGAATACACTGCAAACTGAATTTTCTATTTTACTTAAGTCAAGAACTACAATATCATGACCTTTTTTTTCACGGATACCATCGATAACACTGCTGGTTAAAACTTTGGTTTCCTTTTTTGTTTTTACATTAATCATCTATTAATTTTCAATTTACAAGCAAAAGTAATTATTTTTGGAAAGCAATTGTGCCATCGGGCTTTACATTGTTGGCAATTTAGCAAACCATGTGTTCCCCATGATCAAAAATAATGCCCCATTTTTTTGAACCATTAATCTCATGGGCTAGTCAGTAAATTAAACGAGTAGAAATTCAATATGTTCAAATGACAAAACACCTTAATTGCAATAATGTTGTAGAGTTTGAGGAACTCAGTTCAACCAATATCATGGCCGGAATGTTACTTACTGATGGCAGGCCACTGGAAGGTTCTGTTATATTAACCCGATTTCAAAACCAAGGGCAGGGATTAAGTACGAATGTGTGGGAAAGTAAACCTGGAAAAAATCTGCTAATGAGCATGATTTTGTATCCTATATTTGTTAAACCTGCCAGTCAATTTTTACTCCATAAAATTTCTTCATTAGCTGTAATGGAGACTGTGAAGCATTTTATACAATCCGAAAACATCTTTATTAAATGGCCAAATGACATTTATGCAGGTAAAAGAAAAATTGCAGGCATTTTAACCAAAAACATCATTTCGGGTAATTCCATAAAAAGTTCTGTAATTGGCATTGGGCTGAATGTAAACCAGGAAAGTTTCAGCGATAAACTTCCGAATCCGGTATCATTGAAAATGATTACCGGAAAAACATTTAACATAAAACAAGTATTAAATAAACTATGCAAACAACTGGAACACTATTATAATTTGTTACATGAAAATGAAGCGCTTTTAATTGATGACCTGTACTTAAAATCGTTACTTAATTTTAAGACTACAGCCAGATACAAAACGGAAGGGGGAATTTTTTCCGGAGAGATTTGTGGTGTTACTGATTTTGGAAGGCTTCAAATACGGCATGGCAACAAAATTCGTGAATTTGATATTAAAGAAATTGAGCATTTATTTGATTAAATTAGCTACAAAATGACAATAATAGATTTAACAAAACAAATAGAGGAATTTGCACCTCTTTCCCTTCAGGAATCGTACGACAATGCCGGACTTATTGTTGGTGATCCCAGTACCGAGATAATAGGTGTATTGATAACACTCGATGTTACCGAAGAGGTAATAAATGAGGCCATCGAAAAAAACTGCAATCTTATTGTAGCTCACCATCCGTTAATTTTTAAGGGCATCAGAAAACTCAACAACAAGAATCCGGTTGAACGGATGATTGTTTCATCCGTAAGAAACAACATAGCAATTTATGCGGCACACACAAATCTTGATAATGTTCAAAATGGTGTAAATGCTTCCATCGCTCAAAAGCTTGCCCTTGTAAATACTATAATTCTAAGTCCACAAGAAAATATTCTTAAAAAGCTCGTCACCTTCTGCCCGACCGATCATGTTGTGAAGGTGAGGGATGCTATATTTAAAGCTGGAGCTGGCCATATTGGTAATTACGATAGTTGTAGCTTTAATACCAATGGTGAAGGAACATTCAGGGCAAACGACGAGGCAAATCCGTTTGTGGGCAAGGTGGATAAATTACATTTTGAAAAAGAAGTCAGAGTCGAAACCGTATTTCCCGGCTATCTAAAAAGCAGAATAGTGTCGGCCATGATCCAGGCCCACCCTTATGAGGAGGTAGCCTATGATATCTATCCAATCGAAAATCAATTTGGCAATGTGGGTGCCGGAATGGTTGGGGAGTTGGAAAAGCCTGAGAATACCCGGGAATTTCTATCAAAAATAAAAAAAATATTCAACACCGGCTGTGTAAGACACACAGCCATTTGCAGGGAAAAAATATCAAAAGTTGCGTTGTGTGGCGGAAGTGGAAGTTTTCTCCTGCGGAATGCGATTGGTGCTGGTGCAGATGTTTTTATAACAGGTGATATGAAATACCATGATTTTTTTGAAGCTGACAATAAGATCATCATTGCTGATGTTGGGCATTATGAGAGCGAACAATTTACCAAAGAATTATTAATGAACATTATAAAGAAAAAAAATTCTACCTTTGCCGTCCGAAATTCGGAAATAAATACGAATCCAATTAATTATCTTTGATAAATTAAACAGTTTAATTTCAGCACGATATGGCAAAAGAAAGTTCAAAAAAATCTAAAGAACTAAATACGGGCAAAACTACCGAAGAAGGGGTGGAGGTTGCCGAGGTTTCTATTGAGAAAAAATTGCATGTACTTTATAGCTTACAACAAATCGATTCGCAGGTTGATAAAATAAGAATTATCAGGGGCGAATTGCCATTGGAAGTTCAGGATCTTGAAGATGAGATTGTTGGGTTGGAGACCCGGGTGGAAAAGTTTGAAGAAGAAGTTAATAGCTACGAAAAACAGGTAGAAGAGAAAAAGCAATCCATGAAGGAGAGTTTAGCATTGATCAAAAAATACGAGGAGCAGCAGATGAATGTTCGCAATAATCGTGAATACGATTCATTGACGAAAGAGATTGAATTTCAAAATCTTGAAATTCAGCTTTCCGACAAGCGAATAAAAGAGTTTACTTCAACCCTGGAAGCTAAAACAGAGCAGATTAAAGAATCGAAAAGCAAATTTAAAGAACGTGAATCGGATTTGCGGATAAAGAAATCAGAACTTTCGGATATTGTTGAAGAAACCGAAAAAGAAGAGCAGGCACTGATTGATAAATCTGAAGAGTTTCATGGGATGATCGAAGATCGCCTTGTTACAGCCTACAACAGGATCAGAAAAAATGCCAGGAATGGATTGGCTGTGGTACAAATCGAGCGTGATGCCTGTGGCGGATGCTTCAACAAAATACCTCCTCAGCATCAACTTGACATCAGGATGCACAAAAAAATAATTGTGTGTGAATATTGCGGAAGGATTTTAGTTGACGACGAAATTGCCGATGTGGTGAAAGCCGAAATGGGATAAAAGAAAAGGAGCGGACAACCGCTCCTTTTTTTATATATAAAAGTTAACCTAAAGTGCTAATCAAATCGGTATCCTAATGTAAACATAAACGTGTATCCGGTATACTCATTACCTACAGGGTTTACGCTAATGTTGTCAGTTCCGTACAGGTAATAATCCAGAGTTGAGGTATTGTATGAAAATGCCAGGTCGGTATAAACAGATTTACCTCTGTATCCCAATCCACCCGAAATAGTTTGACGCTCCCCATCATTGATTTCTGAAGCAAAAGGACTGCCGTAGTACCCATATCCTCCCCTGAATTGCATTACCCCAATATTAAGTTCTGCACCCAGCCGGGCATTAATGGCTTCGGTATAAGAATTCTCAATGGCTTTATTCTCATCATAAAATCCGTAATCACCAGCACTTAACCTGGCTTCTGAATAATTGACATATTCAACGTCGGCACTGATTAGTCCAAGCCTGCCCAAAACCAAAGCAGCGCTTCCAATTGCTTTCCAGGGGGTTTGCATTTCATAATCGTAACTGCCGTTTGGTGAGGTGGCCTCAAAATAATCGCCATTGGCATAATAGGCATCCATCCTGGTACTCCATTTATCATTCATCTTGTGGTACCAGGTTGGTGTATGAAAAGCTGCTCCAATTCGCAGGAAGGGAAGCAAACGCAGAATGGCACCAGCTTTAAAGTTAAAGCCGCTACCTCTTGTTTCAAGGTCTTCGAAAACGTGAAACTCGTCAATGTCTTTATCAGGATTTTGGTTGATCTCGGTGTACGTAGACTTCTGTTCGTAACGGATCGTCGGAAAACCTAATGATAACCCAAGGTAAAATCTATCAGAAACATTGATTCCACCTGCCAAAACCCATTCGTTGAGAGAACCGCTTGATTCGATCGACTTTCGTTGAAGTGTGCTGGTAAAACCGCCTATATATTCGTAAGCATTGATGTATTGGAAATCGGGGGATGTGCCCGGTATGGTATCGATCAAATAAGTGTCAAATGCAAGTCGTGTATCAAAGCTATTGAGGGTTTGAGGATTTTTTCCTGTTGCATATTCAACGTAAGTATCAAGAATTGAGTTATCACTGTTCACGCCTTCAATTTTCACCCTGTTGTTAAAATCCTTTAGACGGTTAATTCCAAATCCAATTTGCCAGTTTTCTAATGGGTTCCTGTCTAGCCTGTCGACGGGCTTTTGTGAAATCACAAGGCCGGCATTGCCTAAAGCAAAACTATTTTTACCATCATCAACTGTTGTTCCGTTATATGTACTTTTTGTGTCGCTGAAGAAAATGGATGGAGAAATAGAAAACTCAGATTTTTTATAAAGTCCAATTCCCGCAGGGTTTGAACTCATGGTAGAAAAATCAGCTCCTAATGCTCCATAAGCACCACCCAACCCCATGTATCGGGCCGATCCGATAACTCCGTAAGTAGAGTACCTCAGAACATCATCTTCATTCTGGCCAAATCCTGTGACCAGGAAAAAGAATATAACACCTGCTATTAAAATGAATCTTTTCATTTTATTAATTATTAAATTGTTTAAATATCAGAATGTAAAAGCTTAACGACCTCTTTTACCACCACCTGAGGAGCTGCCGGATGACCTGCTACTTCCTCCCGAACTACTACCTGATGACCTTGAGGGGGATATACTCCCAGAAGATCTTGTGGGTGAAGAGTATGTGGGTGTTGATCGTGCAGGGCTTGAATAACTCCCACTGGACGACCTTCCGGGACTGGTGTAGGTTTTCGATTGAGTAGGTGATGAAAAACTGTTTTTCGACCTGGAAGGTGTGTAATAAGATTTTGAACTTTTCGAATTACCAGGATTTGAGATTGAACCGGAATTACTCCTGCTTAAGGATCCATCACTGATTGTCCTCGCATTGGGAACCGTATATTCATTGCTCGACCTGGGCCTATTATAACTTGGTGAACTGTAATTTTTTGGTTTTGTGGTTTTTTGTAGATCGTTGGAACTGGGCTTGGCATATTTCTTTGTTCTAGAAACCACTCCATTATCTCTTGTATTTGCCGGAGCAGAATAAGTTTTCCTGTTAGCATTCTGCTGCCCTGTCCTGTCATTCCTGGAACTTCCCTCTGTAGAAATTGAAGTTTGCCCGGGCTTTGCCAGTTTCTGTGATTCACCAACATCGGCAGTCCTTGCTGACGTACCTTTTTCCTGCTCCTGACCGGTTTTACCGGATGAAATACTTCCGTTTTCACCTGGTTTTGTTAGCTTTTCAGAAGATGATACAGACCCTGCATCAATGCTTGTTGTCGCCGATCCTTCAACAGGTTTAAATTCCCTGTCAGATCGCTCATTGCCAGTACTCCCACTTGCCTGAATTGCTGTAGCTCCACCCACTGCAGCACCAGTTCCTCCAGAACTACGATTGGTTGAAGATCCATTATTTTGCAGTTCATCACCACCATCAATTCTTGAGTCTCTGCTGCCGGACTCTCCAACATAACTACTATTTCTGGATGTTCTCGGCCCATAATAATCACCTGGATAATATTCGTCTCCTCCTTCACCGGGGTAATATCCTCCACCACCATAGTATCCACCGCCACCAGCATAATAGCCGTTCCAATAACCATTGTTATATCCCGCCCAGTAACTGCCGCCATATCCATAATATGGGCCGGAATACCATGGATCATAATACCATGGGTTGTAATAGGGATATCCCCACCCAAATCCCATTGAAAAATAAGCTGATGGCATGCCCCATCCATAGCCCATACCAAAAGACATCCCAGGGGAATAACAGGCATTAGTATAAACCGGTGCATAGTAGTCAAAGTTTCCTGTTGAGTTATGAAAATGATCTATCCGTGAAGCATACTCATATTCATAATAATCTTCATAACCTGATTCAACATAGCTATAATCATCCTGTGCAGTAGTTTCAGCGGAAGGTAAAGTATCACCGGTTTCGGTATAATAGTACGATTGGTAATCAGCGTATTCTCCATCCTCCAAATAGCTCCTGTTTGCTTCAGAAGTAGTCTCAGGAGTTCCGGTTACTGTATTGCTGCCATAATTTAAATCCGGGTTGCTGGTGGATTGAACAGCGGCTACTCCTTTGCTCTTGTCTGATTTGGGAGAATAGTAAACATCATCGTACATCGAGGCGCTATCGTGAGAAGATTTACAAGCCCCAAGCAAAAAAACTACGCTGATTAATATGATGAACTTTTTCATTTTTAAAACCTCCGCTCTTATTAAATTTACCAAATCTACCGGTCAACAATCTTCCGTTTAATTATTTATCTATTTTTGCAGCAATTCAAATCGATTTTTATACCAAATTAAATCGCTCATTTTAATCCAAAAACTATACCAAAGATAATTATGGCTAAAGATTTCCCAACACGTGAAGAAAACTATGCACAATGGTATAACGACCTTGTAATCAAAGCAGATCTTGCTGAAAACTCAGCAGTAAGAGGAAGTATGGTAATTAAGCCCTATGGATATGCCATTTGGGAGAAAATGCAGGCCGCCCTTGACAAGATGTTTAAAGATACAGGTCATTCCAATGCATATTTTCCATTATTCATACCAAAATCATTCTTCAGCAAAGAAGCATCGCATGTTGAGGGTTTCGCTAAAGAATGTGCAGTTGTAACACATTACAGACTGAAAAACGCCGAGGACGGAAAAGGTGTTGTTGTAGACGAAGATGCCAAACTTGAGGAAGAATTAATCGTCCGCCCTACATCGGAAACAATTATATGGGATACATACAGAAAATGGATTCAATCGTACCGCGATTTACCTATTCTGGTTAACCAGTGGGCCAATGTGGTGAGGTGGGAAATGAGGACTCGTTTGTTTTTGCGTACAGCTGAATTCCTCTGGCAGGAGGGCCATACAGCACATGCAACCAAAGAGGAAGCAGTTGAGGAAACCCTAAAGATTTTGAAAGTTTATTCAGAGTTCGCCGAGAAATGGATGGCTGTACCGGTAATCAGGGGATTGAAATCACCGGCTGAAAGGTTTGCCGGCGCTGTTGATACTTATTGTATTGAAGCCTTGATGCAGGACGGGAAGGCCCTGCAATCGGGAACTTCACATTTTCTTGGACAAAACTTTGCCAAAGCATTTGATGTAAAATATGTTACCAAAGAAAACAAACTGGAATATGTTTGGGCAACTTCATGGGGTGTTTCTACCCGCTTGATGGGTGCACTAATTATGGCCCATTCTGACGACAAAGGACTAGTATTGCCACCTAACCTGGCTCCTATTCAAGTAGCTATTGTACCAATTTATAAAAAGCAGGAGCAACTTGATGCAATATCTGAAAAGGCCGTAGCAATAATGGAAGCATTGAAAGCTAAAGGAATATCAGTTAAATATGACGACCGTGATACGCAAAAGCCAGGATGGAAATTTGCTGAGTATGAATTTAAGGGAGTTCCCATCAGGCTGGCGATCGGACCAAGGGATCTTGAGAATGGAACTGTAGAGGTGGCTCGCCGGGATACGCTGGAGAAGGAATCTTACCAGATGATTGATATAGAGAATAAGATTGAACATCTGCTCGAACAAATTCAAGACAACCTTTATCAGAAAGCTTATTCGTTTAGGGAAGCCAATAGTTTTAAGATAGATTCATGGGATGAGTTTAAGGAGCAAGTTGAAAAGGGCGGTTTTGTTTATGCACACTGGGACGGCACCGAGGAAACAGAACAAAAAATTAAGGAAGCAACAAAAGCAACCATCAGGGCAATCCCGTTAGACAACCCACAGGAAGATGGCCAATGTATTTTTTCGGGGAAACCCAGCAAAGAACGAGTGATCTTCGCAAAAGCTTACTAATCAAGTTTTATTAATTCTCCGGAGCCTTCGATAACTTCAATAAGGTAAAGGGGGTCATTCAGGTAATAAATATTACCCAGATTGCTTATTTTGGCATCCAGTGTTTTGATGCCACTTGCCACGAAACAATCATTTGAGCTGCTGTTGTTGATGACGGTATGCAATGGGATGAATTCCCTGGTATCGAGTACACCGTAGGCTGCAGTATAAAAAATACCATCATGACCCTGACCGTTAATGAAAACATCTGAAGTACCTTTTTGGTAGTTAACATACAGCCTGAACACATCAAAATTGAGATTGATATCTCCCGAGCTATCTTCAATCCTAATCCATGATTCATCAGTTCGAAAAGTATCTGCTATAGCCACCTCACCAGCGGTTGAAATGAATAATGAATCAAAATCTGGAAGCGTAAGTTCAACCTGCACATAATTCCAGGGGTCGCTTAACATTGGACATGCACTTTCGTTATGAATTATCAGGGTGTTGTTTTTAATTTCGGTGGTAATAAAGGGCATAATATTTTTTCCGGTGATAATACTTGCCTGGTATTCTTGCCCCTGAATAATCATTAGGCTGATATTGTCATAAACAGAAACATTACTGAAGGGGTAAAATCCACGGCTTTCGGTTCTTGTTTCTCCACGGCCACCCAAACACTGGTTGGTTTGTTCCTTTGAACAAGAAGAATAAGTCAGGAAAATTCCTGAGACCAAAATGATCGTCGCAATGTATCTCAATCCATTCATCATCATAAATTGATTCCAATTCCTATGCATAAATAATCAGCCTTGGCATAATGTGCTTTCAATGTAACTCCAAGCATTAAATGCCTTGTTACCGCATAGTTAATTCCAATTTTATCATAAATCAAACCATCCGGTTTATCGATGGCATAAACATAAGCTCCAATTGCAAAGTAAAGCGAAAGCTTCTCAAGAACAAATTCGTGCCCGACATTCAAGCCAACTTTGATGGTTTCTTTGTCATTGGTTATTTCAGTCCCTTCCTGGCCCAGAACATATTTTACAGATTCATCATAAATCAAATCAAAGCCGATCAGGTAGCGGCTGCGATTGTTGTAATAATTTGAGTAATCACCAGTAACTACATAGACTAAAAATTTATCGCTCCAGTTTTGATCAACCTGCTTGCTGGCACCCCAAAACATCAGCCTGAAATTTTTCTTCCCTTTCTTATCAGGGATAGAATCCGGTTTAAGAAATTGTACAGGTTGGTTGTTTAATTTATAGGTAATCCCACCAAAAATAGCAGGTATGTTTAATCCGTAATTTGGGGTTTTTACAGTTCCGTTCGAAATATGGTTCATCGATATCCCGGCACTTAAAAACAGGCGCTTACTCAGCCTTATTTTGCTTGTTAGCTCAAACGAAATTGCTGCGTTCAAGGTAGAACCAATGGCCAGGTTCTTGTAATTTTCTAACCTGTGAAATTTTTTGGACATGTACCCTAAACCAAGGCCCGTCTTGAATCCAAGTTTAAATTTCTCGCGACTAACAATCTGGAATACAATAAAGGAAACCAGTGAGTGGCTTTCACCCAGAAATTCCGATCTTCCAAAATTAGAATAGCGGTATGCAAGACCAATTTGTGGATAGCGGTACTGATATTGCCAGGCTCGCCTTCCATTGGTTTGCTTTATTATGCTGAATTCAAACGAAGAAAAATAGCCATCGGTTAAAGCCCACATTTCAGGATGATGGGGAATTACAAACCCATAATGAATATCCGCTGCCAGCGAGTAGGTTGAAAAAGCACTTTTGTTCTTATCCCCGGGATAAGCCTTTAGCGAAACAAAAATCAAGCATCCTATCAGGAACAGAATGCCTTTTTGTTTCATATTAAAAGCTAATATTGGATTCGCTGCCATGCAAAAAAATTATGACCACAAAGTTATGATTATTGAAGGATAAAATATGCCTGAAAAATTGTTGTGTATTGATAAAAGAAATTTCCTTGGTTTTGAACAAGGCGCAGGTTTTTCCTTGCACAAGCCGGGTTTGACAGAGCATTAAACCTGGTCATAAAAAACTAAAACAACAGCCTCACTTCCGTCCCTTTCCCTTCCCTACTCCGTATTTCAAGAGACCCTTCCATTGAAAACATGAGTTGGCGCGCCAAACTTAAACCAATACCAGATCCTGTTTCCCTGGTTGTAAAAAATGGGATTAATGCGTTTTCGAGAATTTCGCTGCTCATACCTTTCCCATTGTCTTTAATTACAACTAAAACGCGCTGGTTACTCTGGCATGCATTTATATCAATGATTCGCTGTTCACGATCCGAGTCTAGAAATGATTCGATCGCATTTTTAATCAGGTTGACCAGGATTTGTTGAACGAAAGCCTTATCGGCATGAATATCTGCTTTATCATTTATGTTTAAGTTAAGTTCAATCTCATTGCTGGCTAGTTCCTCTTCAAACAACTGAATAATTTCAGTTAGCAATTCATCCAACTTCACCAAAGTCAATTCCGGGATGGGATTCTTGGTCAGGCTGCGGTAAGCATTTACAAATTCCGCCAGGCTGGTGCTCCTATCGCCAATTACAGCCAGGCCTTTGATGGTCTTTGCAGCTAACTTTTTTTGTTCTTCAGGATCAGACATCGTAACTTCCCACTTTTCGATGAGTAATTCGGTGGTTGACTTGATGGGCCCAATAGAATTCATAATCTCATGGTTGAGCACACGAATGAGTTTCTGCCAGCTTTCCACCTCCTTGCGATTAATCAGTTGCTGAATGTTGTCGAAAACAAAAACTTTATATCGTTTATCTTCAGTTACAAATTCAGATGAATGTATCATCAGTATTTTTGGATTTTGATCTGCCTTGAGAACATATTCTGTTGCCGCACCCGGAGTCATTTCCTTTAATAAGCTAACGATTTCAGCCTGTGACCTCTCTATAGTATGAATGTTTCTGATCACCTCAAGATTGAGCAAATTCAATACAGCTTTATTAGAAAACCTGACTTCCCATTCCTGATCAAAAACCAAAATACCTGTAGCCACCTGTTCGCTCATCACTCTGAAGTACTCATTTTCAATCTCCTTTTGTACTTGTTGCTTGCGCAGAAAATCTTTCAATTCCTTTAAAGGCAATTCCATGGGACGCAACCATTTCCACCCCAAGTGGCGGGGAATCTCGTAATTGGATTCTTTTAATCCCCTGAAAAAATCATACAATTCCCTGTTCCATTTGTTAAGGTACCACAGCAGCCAGATAAGTTGCAGGACCAAAAGTGCGAGTAAATTCAGGATAAAAATCAACTTCTGCCCTGATACCACAAGCCATGTCAGTACAATTGCCGTTATGATCAATAAGAGTAAGCGCAACCCGGTTTGCAAATAAAAGTTTTTAAAGACCATGCTTTTTGATTTTATTGTAAAGCGTTTGCCTGCTTATTTTTAAATCTTTGGCCACCTTGCTCAAGTTGCCTTTATGCAATTGTATTGCATGTGAAATGGCCTTTATCTCGAGAGTGTCCAATGGCATTAATTCATTTAATTCGATTAATGTATGAGGATTTCCTTCCAGGCTAAAATCGCGATCTATAAGTTGATCCGAATCAGATAATATCACAGCTTTTTCGATTGCATTCCGGAGTTCCCTGACGTTTCCCTTCCAGGGATTTTTTTCCAGCTTTTTACGGGTATTTTCATTGATTCTCAATTCAGGCTTCCCATATTTCCTTGCATACAAATTCAGGTAGAAATCAGCCAGATGAAGTATATCTTCTTGTCGCTCCCGCAAAGGAGGCAGGTGTATAGTTACAGTGTTGATCCGGTAAAATAAATCTTCCCTGAACTGGCCATCAGTAATCAGGTTTTCGATGCTTTTGTTTGTAGCACAGATCAAGCGGATATCAAAAGGGATTTCTTTTATAGAACCAAGCGGAGTTACTGTTCTGTTTTGCAGGCTTGTCAATAATTTGGCTTGCGATTGCAAACCCATATTGCCAATTTCATCCATGAAAAGGCTTCCACCTGAAGCAGCTTCAAATTTGCCGTGCCTGTCGTTTTGGGCTCCGGTAAACGCTCCTTTGACATGACCAAAAAGTTCGCTTTCTAAAATTCCTTCACTTAATGAAGAAACATCCACCGAAAAGAATATTTCATCTTTTCGTTTGCTTTGCCTGTGTATTTCACGTGCAATCACCTCCTTTCCAGTACCATTTTCACCGAGGATTAAAACATTGGCATCAGTGGGAGCAACACGTTTGATGATCTCATACACAGGCTCCATGGCCTTAGATCTTCCTTTCACCAGGGGAAAAGATTCGGAAATATCATTTTTGAGGCTTGCTTCTTTTCTTGCCAGTTTCTCAACTTCATTTTTCGACTGCCTGAATTTAACTGCTGCGGAGAGTGTAGTGATTAGTTTTTGGTTTTCCCATGGCTTTAAAATAAAATCAAAGCCTCCCGACTTCACAGCTTTCACAGCCAATTCAACATCCCCATAAGCAGTAATAAAAACAACAACCGCTTCCGAATCGAATTCTTTAATTTTATTCAACCAAAATAATCCTTCGTTACCTGTTGCAGTGCCCGCAGAAAAATTCATGTCCAGTAAATAAACATCAAAAGCCTGCTTCCTAACCAAAGCTGGTATCTGGTTAGGGTTGGATATTGTAACAACCTCGTCGAAATAATCTTCCAACAGTAACTCCAGTGAATTAAGGATCGCCCTTTTGTCATCTGCTATTAGAATCCTACCCATGGAAGGTTTCATATACTTTAGTTTTTAACAAAGATAATTGGTGCACCACAGCGAACCAAGCAAAGTGTCCATTATTTCAACATCAAGTGTCAAACATCTGGACACTTTTAAAAAGCCTACCTTTTAGATGGCCTGCTAAATATATTAATTTCAGCCGCTTAAAAAGCATGGCATGCAATTAGCCCTTTGTTTTGAAAATACTAAAAATGATCAGAAATTATATTACCGTTATCTGGAGAAACTTGTTAAGGAATAAACTATTCTCTTTTATACATATCCTGGGGCTAACCATGGGACTGGCCTGTGCACTATTCCTCATAATTATTGTAAAGTACGAGTACAGTTTTGATAAGTTTCATGAAAATATTGAGAAGACTTATTTGTTGCAAATAACCCTTTTCATGGAATCGAGTGACTTTACTTCGGATATGACCGGAGATGCCTACGCCACTGTGCTGCAACAAACTTTTCCAACTATCGAAGCAACCACCAGGTTTCGCAACCCTGGTGAATTGTTGTTAAACATGACCACCAGCGAGGGTAAACAACAGGCATTCCTCGAAAATGGAGGAGCAACAGTTGATAGTAATTTTTTAAAGATATTTACATTTCCTTTGCTGCAGGGCAACCCTGAAACGGCGTTGAATAACAGCCGTTCGATATTACTTACCAAAAGCACCGCAGAGAAATTTTTTGGATCGACCAATGTTATTGGAAAGGAGGTTCTGGTAAACGATGAATTTAATTTTATGGTTACCGGCATACTCGAAGACGTTCCATTAGCATCCACCTTGCAGTTCGATTGGCTCATCCCCTATAACTTTCTGACCGAACTCGAAATTGAGCTTTGCCATTTTGAAGGCTCCCGTACTTATAATTTCGCATTGATACATGATGATGCAGATGTTGATGAAATCAACCATTTATTACCTGAGCAAATATTAAAATGGTATGAGCCCGATATCCAAACCCTTCCCTTTTTTACGAAATTCTCACGGATTCATCTTCATGGACAAACCAAAAACTTTGAGGCCATCAGGGTATTTATAATCGTCGCTATCCTGATCCTGCTATTGGCTTGTATCAATTATATGAATCTCTCGACAGCAAGGTTTACCGGGCGGGCAAAAGAGGTGGGCGTAAGAAAAACCTTCGGGGCAGACCGGGGAAAGCTTTTTTGGCAATTTATTGGTGAGTCGGTCTTTATGGCTTTTATCGCTCTTGACCTTGCTTTACTTATCCTTGAAGCAGTGTTGCCATTTGTTAGTTTACGTTATGAGGTTGAAATATTGATTCCATACAGCGACCCCCAGTTTATTGGGATATGTCTGGGCTTGATCACCCTAACAGGATTCACTTCCGGTAGTTACCCTGCCATTATCCTGTCTTCTTTCAGCCCGATTAAGGTTCTTAAAAACCCTGCTTTCCATGGCTTCAGGGGATTTAAGCTGCGCAAGTTGCTGGTAGTGTTTCAATTTGTGATTGCTGTAATCTTTATTCTTTGTTCAATTTTTATTTATGAGCAACTCAAGCATGTCAAAACCGCCGATAGAGGTTTCAGGGAAGAAGGGATGCTTCACTTCGCCACCAAAGGCGAGCTTTGGGATAACTATCCAATGTTTAGAAACGAAGTCCTTGGGTTGCCAGGTGTAGAAAATATTACTACTGCTCATAGCATTCCTTCCTTTATTTCACTTGGCGAGTTTGAATGGGGCTTGACCGATGAATCCCAAAAAACCATTGCGCATGTCTGTTGGGCAGGACTTAATTTTCCGGAAACTTTTGATATTAAGATGCTGGAAGGGGAATTTTATAATCGAACCGGAGATGAAGGTAATGATGGGAAAATTGTAATCAACAAAAAACTGGTTGATTTTCTGGAGCTAGAAAACCCTGTCGGAAGTCCATTTTATCTCTATCATGACCGTTACAAAATTATTGGTGTGATTGATGATTTTGAATTTTTCCCATTTAATATGTCAAGTTTGGCACTGATCATTCCATACCAGGAGGTGAGCAATAACATTTTCGTTGCCCTTGGTGAGGATAATCGCGAAGGTACCATTACAGAAATTGAAAAAATCTACAAAAAATACAATCCCTCCTACCCCTTTGATTACTATTTTCAGGATGAATATAAATTGCCTTTTGAAGAAGGAATGGAAAATATCATTCCCCTGCTTTGGATGATTACATTGCTCGGTATTTCCATTTCCCTGCTTGGCTTGTTTGGACTTGCTTCTTACACTACATCACAAAAAACTGTTGAAATCGGTGTTCGTAAAGCCTTTGGAGCGGACTCAGGAGTTATTGTTAAAAAGTTAGTTATACAGTTTGCAAAGCCTGTTATTCTGGGCATAACCCTTGGAATTGCTTTCGCATACTTTATCACAATGTGGATGTTCTCGCTTTTTGTGAACCCGGTAATTATGTCCTTTTGGGTGTTTGTTATAGTTGGTACTGGTGTGCTATGTCTGTCGTTGCTCACTGTTCTATGGCAATCTGTAAAAGCGGCTAACCGAAATCCATTGGAAAGTTTGAGGTATGAGTAGCGGGAGAGGGAAAATGGAGTTTTGGAGTGATGGAGTAATGGATTATTGTGGAAATGGTGCGATGGAATTATTCCTTGTTTTTTTGGTAAGAAATTACAAATATCAAACTCCATTTTGAAAAATTCCAATCCTTTTGGATTTAGAGATTTCAACAGCTAAAACGATGCATTTATAGTGTCCTGCGACATGATAAAGTAAGAATGCCCCGGTAACAAAGAATCAATCTGGTTGATGTACATTTCGGGCCAATAAATTTTTATTCCAACTGCTTCTTTGATTATTTCAATGCTATAAAGATTATCGCCAAACAAACTATCAATATTCGATGGTACCGAGGATAACACCGGTATCAAATTCCAACCCGGGACAATTCGTAAAACATTCTGATCAGGTTGTGTTCCATCAATTCTAAATGTGGTATCCTGATCAACCTTGATTTGATATCCACTATGGAGTTTCCAGCTCTCAATCGTTGAAAAACTTCCACCAGGATAATAAATTCCATCCAGGTTTTGAATGCAAATAAAACTACCTCCTAACTGCTCAACAATTGAAGAAATGCTTTGATCGATTGGCTGCAGATAGCTGGAAATCCCGTTCCAGCCTTGTTCTAAGGTTAAATCAATCTGCGATACGATGGCAGAACAACTTGCAGGAATTGAATCCGTGGTGTAAAAACTTGAACAGTCATCACAAAACAAACTCCTCAAAAAACAAATAGCTCTGCCAATCCTGAATTGCTTCCCCTGGATTAACCTATATATACCATGTCCTGCATTTGGCTTTACGGTTAAATCGCTGCAAACATTATTGCTTACTAATAGGTGGTGAATGGCCCTCGAGCCAAACAATCCTGTTGCAGCCGAATCGATCGGAACAGTCTGATCATCCTCTCCATGAAACGAGACCATAGGTATCATATCATCAACATCAATTGCCGAACCAAAAGTACTTCCCCAGTTGTTAAATATTCCTTTCAGACTAAAGCTATGGTTCAGGTTATTTCCAGAATTGTTTAGTTCTCCAAGTGAAGCTACTATCCCAGGGTAAACTTCATCCCATTCCTCCTGTGAAATATAGTTTGTGTTTAAGGATGTTATCGCGCCAGCACTTCCTCCTCCCATAAAAATCCAGGAGGTATCTATTTTATAATTAAACGCTTCATCGATAAGGTACCTTAAAGCAGCGTTTGCATCCTGTTGAGCCCGATAGGCTGCTTTAACAATATCGTTTTGAATTGAAGGATTATGACCTAAACGATAGCTGATGGTAGCAGCAACAAATCCTCTTTTTGCAAATTCTTTGCATTCTACTGTCAGGCTTGTTCTGTGCCCATTTTGGAAACCTCCGCCATGAATAAGCACAATGAGGGGTCTGCCGGGGATTGTATCAATTGATAGCCCCGGATAATAAATATCCAGTTTTAAGTCTACAGGATTTCCCTGCCAATCAATAGCATTTCCATAAACCAGATTCTTCATGCTTTCGATTTGTTCCTCAGGAAAATACTCAATTTCAGAAAACCGGTTATCTCCTGCACAAAATTGTGCAAATGTGAAATTAGAAATTACTAATATACTTAAAAGGTGTAGTATTTTCAAGACTTCAGAAGGTTTCATAACAAAAATAATTTAAGCTTAAGCAAAGCAGAACACTCCAATTCCCTACTTCTTATTCCCAGCCATGAACCCCTCGGTTGTTACCACTTCTGCATAGGAGTTCAGTGTTTTGAGTGTGGAAGCATGAACATCTTTTGCCTTTACATTCTGATCACCGAAGGCTAAATCACGAGTAGCACAGGCATCAGCAATTACAGTACATTCAAATCCAAAATCATGGGCAGCGCGGGTTGCTGCCTCAAGGCACATATGGGTTTGCATGCCGCACAGCACAATGTTCTCAATCTTATTCTGGTTTAAATATTCCAGTAAATCCGTATTCAGGAAGGCATTGACTTCGCTTTTTGAAATCACTTTTTCACCAGGATTTGGTGCAACATTCGTGTGAATATCTCCACCGGGATCATACTCGTGCCTGACATGCACAACAGTTAAACCTTTCTTTCTGAATAACTCCAATACTTCCGCGGCATTTACAGATGCAGCTTCTGGCGCTTCAAGTGCAACATCTCCGCCCGGGAAATAAAAATCCTGGATGTCAATTAATATAAGAGCAGTGTTATCTCTTGTGTTTTGGGAGAAAACTGACATCGTAGTGACACAAATAAGTAAAATTAAAAATAGCCTTTTCATAATAATTCTTTCTTTTTGATGATAAAAATATACAAACAAATCCCAATGATAAATAAATTTCCTATCCCCAGCCCTCCATTATCGGCAATCAAATCAGATGTGTTGCCTAAAAGGTCGCCCATGTGCCCGATGTAGAGAAAAAAAGCAAGTATTGAAATAATGATCAACTTAACATTTTTTGATTTGAAAAGGTAGATCAGTATAAAGGCCAATAGTGGCATCGAATACATGAAGTGCTCGGTATCGGTAAGGACAAGGCTAGGCACCAAACTTATAATTAATAGGTACTCAAATGTAAAGTCAGCTTTTGCAAGCTGTTGGTCTTGTGAGGAACTTTCAATTTTCAGGTTTCTCAAAACGAAAAATAATAACCCCAGCGCAACAACTGAGATCAGAAAGAGTATAAATCCTGCACCCGGATCAGCTAAAATGTACTTTACAAAAAGATTGTAAAGGATGATGTGAATGGTATTTTGCTGATCGAAAAAATAATTGTTGTGTTGTATGATGGCATTGATCCATTCGCTGTACAAGACAAAGTCTTTAGCAAAGCCAACAAACAGAGCCGGTATCAAAAAACCAATCAATAAACCAATTAGCATGCTTAACAACATCTTCCATTTTCTCCTCAACAAAAGCAATGGAATCAATACGATAAAATGTGGTTTAAACAGCAATACAAGGGCAAAAAGCAAGCCAGCAGTTTTATCCTTATTTTTTATAGTTAAGCTCAAAACGGCGAGAAGAGCATATAACACAAGCAAATTGATGTTACCCAGATGCAGTTCCCTGAACAGGTGTCCACCGCAAATAATAGCCATGCTAACCAGGATGTAAATATTTTGCTGCGATTGTCCAATTGTAAGAACATCCCAGATTCGTTTAGATGCAATAATTGTTAGACTGATAAAGCAGGTGCAAATCAGGTAATAAATCAATTTTGCATAGAAATATGGAAGGAAAGAGAGCGGAACGAAAGGCAACAATGCAAAAGGAGAATATTTAAAGTTTCCTGAATCCAATCCAAAAGCCCGGTGGTACACCGGTTCACCCTGAACAAATGCTTGAGCCGCATGGTAAAAGACTTTAAAGTCACTCATCCAAAAACGGCCATTGATATTCTGAAATACGAGGAGAATTATAAATAATAAGGTTACAACAAGTGTAAACCTGCGTTCATCCCTACTAAAGTATTTTTTAAAATAATCCATCCCAATACACTGAAGCATCATTTTTGAGTTTGCTAAATTAGTAGATTGTTACAAGCTTAATGTTATACGAAACAAAATCTTCTGGTTGAAACAGAAACAAAAAGATTTTTAATCCGAACTTTAAACATCCTTTCTCCATTTTCATTCAATTTTTCCAAAAAATGTTGCCTGCCTACGGCATGCAGGGTTCGCTCATTGTAAAACCATGTTACCAACACCCTTCACCTAAGGCGCAATTCCCTATGACTAAGCATTGATAAATTGTGTCCTATTCTACCATTTATACATGTAATCATTCACGCATTGTCACCCAACACTCCATCTCTTCATCTTTCCACTTATCCTTTTATCAATTTTCAAATCACCCCATTTTTAAATAATTTTCCTACATTGTGTAACCTTTTCTAAAAATCAGGGTAATCATGTACAAAAGCCAACAAAAACAAAAGCAGGTGAATATATTCAGTACGGATGAAGAATTGATGATCGCAGTAAAAGAAGGTGACCTTGATGCACTTTCGCCGCTCTTTGAAAAGTACCATGTAAAACTGTACAATTTTTTCAACAGGCTGACCAACCAGCGCGAAACCAGCCGCGACCTCACACAAAATGTCTTTAGCAGGATATTAAAATACCGTACATCTTATAATGAGAAACATCAGTTCAAGGCATGGATTTATCAGTTGGCCCGAAACGTTCATATCGATCATTACAATAAAAACAGGTACTGGGCATCCGATTACGATGACACCGAGAACCTTGCCGGGAACGACCGCGACGCTCAAGAAGAGATGGAAGACTCGGAGCGAAAGGAAATTTTAATGGAAGCCATCGAACAACTTCCGGTCGACCAGAAAGAGGTAATCGAACTCAGCCGCTTCCAGGGGTTGAAATATGAGGAAATTTCGAAAATTACCGGAAGTTCGGTTCCAGCGGTAAAAGTTAAAGTACACCGGGCCATTAAAAAATTGAAAGAAATTTATTTTCAAATTGCTTAAACTTCCAAACGACTTGAGTCGCTAAAGAAGTTAAACAAAGGACGCAAAGAAAAATTGAAATATCATGAAAGATTGCAAAAACATACAACCACTACTTATTGATTTTGTTGATAAGAAACTCGACAAGTATAAAACAGAATTGGTGAGGAAACATATTGAAACCTGTAAAACTTGCAACGATGAGGTGGATGGGCTCGTCATTCTTTTTGATGAGATGAATAAGGTTGAAAACATTCAACCCGACAATAGCCTGAAAGTAAATTTTACTGCCATGCTTGAGGCTGAAAAACAAAACGTAAATAAAAACTCTGGCAAAAAAGAAGGCAGAAAAATTTGGTTCCGGTCGCCATTAAGCCAGGCAGCAGCCGGGTTTACAATCCTGATTGCCGGTATGATGCTTGGGTGGGTTATCCGTACAGATAACGGATCGAACCAGGAAGTGGCTGCACTTAAAAGTGAGGTAAACAGCATCAAGGATATGTTAATACTTACAAAACTTGAACAACCCACCGCCTCCGAAAGAATAATTGCAGCAAGTTATCTTGAAGAAATGACCGCTCCCGACCAAACTGTTCTGGCAGCACTGATCAATACTTTAAACACCGACAACAATTCCAATGTAAGAATGGCTGCCCTGAACGCGCTGGCAAAATTCAGAAACGAACAAGTTGTTAGAGATGCTCTTGTGGAAACACTTACAATTCAGACGGATCCAATTATTCAAATTTCACTGATTAATATTCTTGTAAGCATGCAGGAAACCCGTGCAGTAGATGAAATGCACAAAATTATCGACAACAACAGCACCAACGAATCGGTGAAAAAACTGGCTGAGAAAGGGATTTTGACTTTGATTTAAAAACCAATTGCTGGCTACTGATCTCTGGCAACTTGTAACCTGTAATTCCGCATGGACGGGATTTTGCGGCGCTCAACCTGCAAATATAAATACATGGAATTCAAACTTTAATTATAAGATTTTTACCACAAAAATTACAATTAATAACAAACTTTAAACAGATTAAAATGAAAACACTCATTAAATTAACATTAGTACTTTGCTTCCTTGGCTTTAACAGCTTGTACAGCCAGGAATATACACATGATGTAAAATCAGCAAAAAAGATCGAAATCAGCAATTTAACCGGTGATATCAAAATTGTTGGCCAGAGCGGATCAAGCCTGCTCATCGAAACCAGCGACACCTATGAACTTCCTGAACGCGCAAAAGGATTAAAGCCCTTGTCGGGAGGAGGAGAAGACAATACCAACCTTGGACTGAACATTTCGGAAGTTGGTGGTGTAATCAGTGTTAAAGGTGCCACCAAGCAATCGAGCGATTCGGATTACACATTCACTGTGCCCAACAACATTGCAGTTTTTGTTGACTACTCCAGCCCTTTTACTGCCGATGATGTTGAAGTGGAAAATTTTGGTGGAGAATTTGAAATGAAGGGCCTGAACGATGGCGTGAAGCTAAAGGATATTACCGGCCCCGTTTTCCTCGACCTGATCAATGGTGATATCGAAATAATTTTCACTTCGGTGAACCAGGAGAGCCCCATGTCGATTCAAACCATAAACGGTGAAATAGATGTTACTATGCCATCGGCTACCAAAGCCAACTTTGAACTTAGTAGCCTGCATGGCGACATTTACAGCGATCTCGATATTGAAGTAAAGAAAGATAAAGACAAGGACGACGATATGGATTTTTTTGGAGGCAGTACAAATGTAGAAGGTAATCTGAATGGAGGTGGTGTAAAAATGGATATCTCATCCATTAACGGAAACATCTACCTGCGTAAGAAATAAACAGCCTTATCCAAATTGGCAGCATCAATTATCTAAAAAGGCATTTGATTCTCAGATCAATTAGATTGCTTTTAAATTGAAAAATCCAAAACTCAAAAACAAAACTCAAATAAATCACAATGTCAAAATTATAAAATCCAAAACCGTTGAGAACCCTTGAGATTTGATTGTTGTGATTTATTTGTTGTTTGAAATTTGTTGTTTGGTGCTTAATTGATTAAAATCGATGGCTTTGTGGATGAAGCTAATTTTGTCCATAGAATTGTTTACTGCTGCCATTCTTCTATTCCTGTAACATTTTTGATTTTTATTCATCATTAAAAAACTGACACATGAAAAATTCAATCTTCATCATGATGGCCTGTATCCTATTCTCAACAATACAGGCCCAGGATATTGTTGAAAAATCAACAAGCATCAGCCCGTCCACCAGCGTAAGCCTCGATTTTGATTTCGCCGACCAGATCATCATTAAAACATGGGATAAAAATGAAGCTTATGTTAAAGCCATTGTAAACATAAACGACAATACCTACAATGAGAAATTCAGCCTGGACGTTTCAACCAATAAAAACGGGGTGAGTTTTAAATCTGACATCGAAGACCTTGAAGAGATTAGCAAGCGGAACAAACATTATCAGCATGGGATTGTCGTAAGAGACGATGATCACTGCATTCATATGGAAATTGACTTTGAAGTTTACCTTCCAAAAACAGCAAAGATCGATCTGAACACGATCAGTGGAAACATAGAAATAATTGGACTCTCGGAACCCATGGACATTAAAACCATAAGCGGTTATATAGATGTGAGTATTAATTCGAGGAGCAAAGTTGATTTCAAATTGGAAACCATTACCGGAGGTTTTTATTCAAATCTTGAGCTGGACATAATTGAAGAAACCGATTGGAAACATCATTTTGTTGGTGGCGACATGGAAGCAAGCCTTAATGGTGGTGGCCACAAAATTAATTTAGAGACAATCAGCGGGGACATTTATCTGAGGGAAGAAAAATAAGAAAAACCAAAAAACGTAAAAATGATCTGGAACTACATAAAATCTGCCATTCGCAATATTCGAAAACAAAAGGGATATGCTCTTATCAACATTCTTGGCCTGTCAATTGGCCTTGCAGCAACCATCCTTATCATGTTATGGGTGGTAAATGAGTTAAGTTTTAACCGCAACAACGAAAACGCCAGTAAAATTTACAGGGTAGTCCAGCAGCAGATGTATACATCGGGGCCCTTGACCACACCCTGTATGCCAGGCCCGATGGCCGGTGACCTAAAAAGGGACTTCCCTGAGTTTATCGATGTTTTCAGGTTTTATGAAATTTCGGGTGTAGTGAGTTATGGCGACAGACGATTTGCTGACTATGTGCAAATGGCCGACTCAGGTCTCTTCAGTGTTTTTAGTTTTAATTTCCTTCAGGGTTCTCCTGAAACTGCGTTGCAGCCATATACTACCATCCTGTCGCAAAAAGGGGCTGAAAAGTATTTTGGAGACGAAAACCCCATTGGGAAAGTTATAAAGCTAAACGATGAACTGAGTTTAAAGGTAAATGGAGTCATCGAAAACCCACCGGAAAACTCTTCATTTGATAAAGAAATTTTTGTACCCTTTCACCATCTGGAAGATTTAGGCTGGACGCTTGATCGCTATGGGTGGAATACTTTTTATATATACGTACAACTCCCCAAAAATGTTGAGTACACTGCCGTAAACGAAAAGATTAAACATTACATGAGAGAGGTACGGGATGATGATGAACTTGAAGTTGAGATGTTTCTTTTTCCGTTAACAAAAGAGCGGCTTTATTCCTATACAGGGAGTCCGGCTCAAATCACCGGAATCTATATTTTTTCGATCATAGCTACCTTTATTTTGTTGATTGCCTGCATAAATTTTATGAACCTTTCAACGGCAAGAGCTTCCAAACGTGGAAGGGAGATTGGATTACGTAAAGTTGTTGGTGCCCAACGACGTCAATTAACCATGCAGTTTATCAGTGAATCGGTATTGATGTCTTTTTTTGCCCTGCTTATTGCTATAATTTTGGTGATACTACTTTTGCCGACCTTTAACGACCTGACCGAAAAAAATCTATCGTTTGATTTGCTGAATCCGTTTACATTACTGGCATTGATTGCCATTGCACTTTTAACGGGTTTAATAGCAGGCAGCTATCCTGCGCTTTACCTGGCAACATTGAACCCGCTTAAAACCATCCGCAAAAGTACCGGAGGTATCAGTGGCAATCCATGGTTCAGAAGATCATTGGTGGTGTTTCAGTTTGTTTTGTCCATCGGGCTAATCATCAGCACCATTGTGATCTATCGCCAGGTTACATATATCCAGGGTAAGAATCTCGGAATGAACAAGGAAAATGTAATTTATGCAAGGATCAGGGGTGACCTTGACGAGAGTTTCTATGATTTCAAGTCGAAAGTCCTTCAGAATCCAAATGTGCTGAATGTTTCCCGCTCATCGCATCTTCCATTTTATGTTGGGAGTAACTCAGGAGGACTCGACTGGCTGGGAAAAGACAGTGATGATGATGTACTGATTGGTTTTGAAAGGGCCGACTACGATTACATCGAAACCATGCAAATGGAAATGGCAGATGGTCGCTTTTTTGAAAAAGGATATTCAACTGATACTTCGGCAGTGGTGCTGAATGAGTCGGCAATAAAAACCATGGGCATGGAAGATCCTGTTGGAAAATGGATCAGTTTTGGGGAAGAAGAATCTGACAGGTTCACGATTGTCGGGGTAATAAAAGATTTTCACTTCCTCCCTTTTAATCACGAAATTGAACCCCTTTCAATATTTTTTGGTCAGGAAAGATCGACATTTATGCTTGTAAAAGTAGATGGCCAAAATACCGAGTCCGCCATTGAACATATCGAAAATACATGGAATAGTTTTCTGCCGGCATTTCCTTTTGAATATAAATTCCTGGATGAGTATTATGGTAGGATTTACAGTGATGAAACTCGCCTGGCGAAGCTCCTGAAATATTTTGCTATACTAGCAATCATTATTTCATGCCTTGGGTTATTTGGGCTGGCTTCGTTTACTGCAGAACAAAGGACCAAAGAAATCGGTATTCGTAAGGTACTGGGCTCATCCATCGGAAAAATTATCCTTCTTCAACAAAAGGAATTTATTTTGATCGTAGTGGTAGCCAATATTATTTCCTGGCCGTTGACATGGTACTTTATGAACGACTGGCTAAATAGTTATGCCTACAAAATTCACCTTTCGGCAATGTTTTTTATTATTGCCGGAGTTTTATCCCTCGCCATTACCATACTAACAGTATTTTTCCTTGCCTACAAGGCAGCACTAAAAAATCCTGTAGATGCTATAAAATTTGAGTAATTTTTTCTGACCAAATCACAATAAACCGTAAAATTCCTCTGATCCGTAATGTTATCAGGGGGATTTTTACTTTATCTGGAGTCTTTCCAAATTAATCCAAAATCTCATTTTGGCATACAACTTGATTTTATACTAACGTCTTTGATACAAAAAATACTCACTAAAAAATTACAGTCGTGAAAACACTTAAAAAAATTTTGGCTCTGGCTTTAGTGATGTTGGTTTCAGTCGCCGCATTTGCCCAGGACCAGATTATCAAAAAAAACAAGGAGATCATTAACTGCAAAGTAAAAGAGGTCGCCATGGATGAGGTAAAATATCTTTTACCAGATTACCAACCTGATGTTTTCTTCACCATTGAAAAAAGTAAAATCACTAAAATTATCTTCGAAAATGGCCAGGAAATGGACATTACAGACGACCTGAATAATCCTGAGAATTATGCTGGTCAGAAAAAGAATGCCCTTAAAGTTGACTTCCTTTCGCCATTGACAGGGAATACGACATTTTCCTACGAGCGCAGCATAAAACCCGGGCGTAGCATTGAAGCAGGCCTAGGAATTATCGGGTTGGGAATCGACCCTAACGACATCAACCAGGGAGGAGCATTTGTAAAGTTTGGAATGAAATTTATTAAAAGCCCGGAATTCTACCTGAGAGGCATGCGATATGCACATATCCTGAAAGGCGGATATTTTAAACCGGAATTCATGATTGGATACTATTCACAGGATGAGAGTGGCGACACTTATGAATACCCTCCATCAAGCGGAAGAAAAACTGTCTTTTCCGGTGGTGTTCAATTGATCCTTGGTAAACAATGGATCATGGATGATGCCTTCCTCGTGGATTTCTTTGCCGGGATGGGCTATGGATTTGATAACCAAGACGGAGGCTATCACTATGGTTGGGCCACAATCGGGGAAGGAGTACCCTTAAGCTTTTCGGCCGGACTAAAAGTCGGCTTCCTTTTTAAATAAACCATGTACTGAAACGCCTGGTGGGGGTTGTGCTAAATGTGCAACCCCTATTTTTTTGAAATCAGTGGTGGTCAATAGTGGACAGTAATTATCATTTTTGAACATTGTCAGTCAATTACAGTCATTATAAAAGCTAAATCGATACATTTTCTTTTTTAGGCTAAAAGAAGAATTATCTTTGGTCAAAATTTTGGCTTATGAAAGTTGTCGAGACAGGAATAAAGGATTTGTTAATTATAAAGCCCCAGGTGTTTGCTGACGAACGGGGATATTTTTTTGAGTCGTACAATGATATGAAATTCCGAGAACACGGCATCAATGCTACTTTTGTCCAGGATAATGAATCCCGGTCGATGAAGCATGTTTTGCGCGGATTGCATTTTCAGAAACCCCCATTTGCGCAGGGAAAACTGGTCAGGGTTATGCATGGTGCAGTTTTGGATGTAGCAGTTGACCTCAGGAAGGCCTCGGCAACTTATGGACAATCCAGATCGATTACACTAACAGGTAAAGATAAATGGATGCTATGGATACCAGATGGTTTTGCACATGGATTTATCACACTGGAAGACGACACAGTTTTCTTTTACAAATGCACAAACCTATATAATAAAGCGGCCGAAGGAAGTATCCGCTGGGATGATACTGACCTTGCGATTGATTGGGGTGATATAAAAAATCCAATACTTTCGGATAAAGACAAGGTAGCACCCCACTTCAGAGATTTTAAAAGTCCTTTTTAGATCTGCCAATCTTTTTAAAAGCCTCTTTCCAAATTCAGCTTAATGCCTACTTCCCAATTTTGTTTTAAAAAATTATTGGGCTAATTTAACAAATTCCCATATTAAACGTTGACCTATTATATTTTTTAAAACCCAACATTTTACCTCATTCTTTAACCATGAAAAAAATTTTCTTTGTAGCTCTAATACTTTCTGTACTTATCCTTGCGTCACTTGTTATATTTCAATCGTTTAGTGATAAACCCGAAAAGGTTATTATCGAAAAGGAAGTCTTGCCCCCGATGTCCATTCTACCTGTTCATAGTGTCATCATCCCAGAAAAGCTGGATTTTGCAAGTGAAAGCGTACCGCTTGATGTGTTTTATGTAAAAGAATCGCTTGATCGTGAACTCCTGGTTAATACCTACTGGCATTCGTCGAGCCTGATGCTTTTCAAACGCGCCAACCGCTGGTTTCCGGTGATTGAGCCCATCCTGAAGAAAAATGGCATACCCGATGATTTCAAATACCTGGCTTTAATAGAAAGCGGATTACAAAACGTTACATCACCGGCAGGAGCAAAAGGCTTCTGGCAATTCCTGAAAAGTACAGGCCGTGAGTATGGGCTTGAAGTAAATAGCGGCATCGATGAGAGATACAATGTTGAAAAATCGACAGAAGCAGCATGCAAATACCTGAACAAAGCCTACGAAAAATATGGTGACTGGACACTTGTAGCATCGGCATTTAATGCTGGTAACCGAAGAATTTCTGAAGCCCTGAAAAAGCAGAAAGTAAATAGTTATTACAACCTTCTTCTCAATGACGAGACATCAAGGTATCTGTTTAGAATATTGGCGATTAAAACTATTTTTAACGATCCTGAAATTTATGGATTTCAACTTACAAATGAAGACCTTTATCCGCCCATCCCTACTTATACTGTTACAGTTAAGGAAACCATTAAAGATCTTGTTGGCTTTGCACACAAACACAATATCACCTACAAAACCCTGAAATATTTTAATCCATGGATTCGCAAAGAATACCTACCAAACCGGTCTAAAAGAACTTATCATCTCAAAATTCCTGAGCAAAGCTATTTTTCTGGTATAAATTGAAAACCTGTAGTTATTATTGGCTTCAAAATAAAAGCCTGTCGTCTTTTTAAAGATGGCAGGCTTTTCAATTATTGTCGGACAGTATTTTATCTAACTATCACCATTTTTTCGTCGAAAATAAATGTACCGTTGTTTAGATACAAATAGTAAATGCCATCTGGTTGGTTTGAAATATCAATGGATAAACTTTCTGAATCATCAAGGCTTAATTCCTTTTTGAAAACCAGTTTTCCTGTTGTACTATAAATCTCAACCAATCCCTTCTCAGTAGTAAATCCTTTGATCAGTAATTCGAAAACACCCTTCCCGGGATTCGGTGTCAGGTTAATGGATGCATTGTTAAAATCTCCGATTCCTGTACAATCATCAACAACGACCTCAAGGTCTGCTGAATTCTCACAACCACTACCATCCAAGTAGGTGTAAGTTAATATGTGTGTTCCCACTCCGGCTGTCTCGGGATAAAACCAGCCATCAATCACATTTGGACCTGAGTACGCTCCACCAACAGGGCTCCCTTCGGTGAGCTCGTAGGCAGGTGAATTGTGGCAGAAGTCATCGATTGCATTAAAAGTTACATCTGGCAATTGAAGGAAGGTTATTTCCATATTATGGGATATATCATCCTCGCAAGGGCTTACTGAAAAACCGGTTAAAGTAAGTGTTACACCTCCATTGGCGTAATCAAATGTGCCTGGATAATAGAATGTTTCCATCATCAGTGGATCGTCAAAAGTACCATCACCTGAAGTTATCCATTCATACTCGTTGGTATTTACAACTGCCCCACCAAGCAAAATATCCAGGATATCTTCGCAATAAGTTGCATCCTGACCTGCATAAACAATGGGAAGGTGTGAGATGTAAATGATCATTCCATCATTTAAAGTATTGCCACCGTTGCTAACTTCTAAAATCAACTCTGCGGAGCCACTGGAAATGTCACTAGCCCCGGGGGTGTATGTTGGGTTCAATATGGTATTATCATTAAAGGTCCCATCTCCAAAAGAAGTCCACAAAAGCGTTTCGTAATTTGTTGCTATGGCATCAATGGTTGGAGAATCATTTTCACAAATGCCCAGATCCGGCCCGGCACTGCAAGTCATAGCCTGCACTGCCATGGGTGGAAAAATAATAAAATCTATCCACCCGCAATCATCACCATTAGACACAGAGCCATCCTTTTCGTAGGCCCACATAAAAGTACGCTCACCGGCCTGAACATCAAAAGTTACTTCGGCCCAACCAGATTCAACATCCCAGGCACCTTTTTGAGAGCCATCAATATAAAATTTCAGGAAGTCGTACCCCGACTCACTCGACACTTTATAGGCAAAACTAATTTGTCCATCAGCAATGATATCTATTGTAAGTGAAACAGTACTATTTTGAGAATCGCCAATATCCCCCGATTTTATACAGTAGCTTCCTTCAAAAGGATTCTCATCATCGATAAACCAATCGGCCTCACCACCAAATACCCACTCATACTGGTCGAAATTACCAGTTTCGAAATCCTCGTAAATAATTCCTACAGAAGCCATAAATGTATCGTAGGCAGTAAAGCCAAAATCCGCTTCGGCACTTACATCAAATGTAGTTGTATGACCTGTAGGGGTTGATCCGTCAATAGAAATTTCGAACTGAGCAGTAGCGGTTCCACCACCCACCAGTTCATCTGCTGTAAAGTTTGCCTGATTGATGGTGATGTAAGGATCAGAATTCTCAAACAGGAAATCAATATTGTAGGCAGTCCCTCCACCCATATTCTTCAGGTCAACAAATACCTGGGCTGTTTCACCTGGTTCAAGGTAGCCATTGTTTCCATCGTCGAAGATAACTCCGGTAAAATGTAAGTTCGGCGCATAAGCTTTCAGGTAAATATGACTTTCGTAAGTATCTGTTTCGGCTTCAATGGCCGTCGAAAAAATCATATTGTGGTTGTTAGGCACTTCCAGCGAAACGTCGAATGCAAATGCATCCTCAAATATGATAGTCTCACCCGGGTCAAAAGATTCCATTGCCTCGGTATCATCTGTCATGGTAACAAAAGTATCATCTGTCGAAATGGTCATTTCAGTTGCATTTACCACTTCTTCACTAATATTTTGTATTTCAACACTTACACTCACACTCTCACCATATTCAATAATATTATCATCTCCTGCGATTACTGTCACATCCCTGATCACCAAATTATTTATTCCATCGGTAAAGAATGGCAAACTCTTCACGCCCCATAAGCCGTTTACATCCTCAACAAAGAAGTCGATATCCACAGCTTCGTAAGGAATTGTCGGGGTGCCATTTAAAAGACCGCCATGGGTTATCGCCATTTCGGTCTGGCTACTTTCAGGATTAAGCTCAACAAGAGTATTGGTCTGAATATCATAGGTGTTCGAAATATCGAGCAAATTATAATTAAATCCATCGCCCTCCGAAACACCTGCATACCATTCATTCCAGGCCGAGAAACTTATATCACCGTAGTAAAACTCAATTTTACCATCGGGATACAGGCTTACTGCAAAATTCACTTCATTGTTGGTACCGTACTCATACGCCTTCCAGCGGAAAGTTGCTTTTGTTGCATCGCCTTCATAAAATATTCCACCGGAGCCAACACTCAGCACCTTACTCATGTAAGGAGAAATATTTATCATGTTTTTAAATAAATTAAACTCGTCAGTAAGGAAAGTCCACGGATACTCGCCGGGTTCGAACATCAGGTAACCATCTGCATGCGGATAAAACGTATTGTACTCTTTACCATAAAACGGAAAATTGAAATCGATCTCCTTTGTAGCATATCCATTTGTGTTATTGGTAAGTGTGAGTTCGCCTTGCGTTATATTTGGAAAAGGTGCGGTTGCATAGGTAGGAGTATGATCCTGTCGGATCTTCCAACGATAGGGTTCCATACCCCCGGTACCCAGCATTTGCTCTTCATAAGGATCGTTAATAACAGCCGCAGGTAAATCCACATTTAATACTTCAGGAGCCTCAAAATTAATGGCTGCATCAACAGATAATGATGTCAATCCATTTTCAATAAGCGGTACATTGGTTTGAGAAGAAGGAATTTCTACCTGAGCACTACCAGTATAATCCATTACCGACCAGCTATCGATGCTACCTACCCCGGAATTACCTGCATCATCTTCGTCAACAAGCAAAAAGAAAGTAGCATCACTTCCACTTTCGATGTGGCCTAAAAGGGAAGATACATCCAGCCCAAACTCAAGGGTTTTATCAGCTTCTGATGTTCCACCTTGCATATATTTGCTTCCACCCTGGTAATTCAAGATGGGGAATTCCATCACAAACTCCGGCTCTGTAGCTCCCGGTTGAGAGGAAACTCCAGCCATTACCTTAATTTTATTCCTTGATGTATGGGTAAGGGATACTTTAAAGGTAAGCTGTGGGTCGGGAGTATCCTTTGCGTTAATCACACTTACAGAACTATTCCAAATGCCTCCCTGTTCCATCGACCGGCAAAGAGCATTATAAGTAGCATAAGCAAAGCCGGCATCTCCCCAACTGGTTGCGTAATAGCTGTTGGCCAGTTTTACACCACCAATCTCCCAGTCGCGAAAATCAACCACATCATCATTATTGATGTCGAGATGGTTGGTATATTGCCCATCATTGTTATAATCCCATCGGATGGAATCGTGATAACCAACAACACACAGGGCATGATTGGCATAGCCTCCAAAAGATGTAACCACCTTTTTACCGGCTTCGGGTGTACCCGAGGGCAAACCACTACTTGCGTTGGGAACGTTACAATAAATATTTCCGATCCCTCCGGTTTCCGACCCATCCAGGTGATCACTGATCCAATGCCTCAGCGTATTTAAACTTTCTACATCATCTAATTTAATAACATTAAAATCCCAGATCCTGTTTTTCATGGCCCGGTAATATTCATTATATCCGCTCATCCACCTGGAAGTACCACCATAATTAAGTGAACCTCCATAATCCTCAACATTCGGTGTGCCTGCATATTTGATAATGTTCCAGCTATCGAAAAAAGGGCATGCGGTTCCACTCCCCTGGTTACTCCAGTTAAATACCCAGTGTGTTGGATAAAGGTTTTCGTTGGTGTTAGCTGGTAAACCCCTCAGCCTGTCTATCTCGTACGTAAAGGTATAACCTACACCACTGGCCTGGCCACATTCGAGGTTGCTTTGGTTAAATATTTCCCTGAAATAGGGCAGTTCTGAGTTATCAACATTTACTGGAAAATCACGGTTGCGATAATCTTCAGGAAGTTTAAGTATTGGAAAAGACTTAAAGAACTCCATGTCTTTCTCGCTCATCAATGGCAAACCATCGATAAAAGTTACTTCTTTACCACTGATGATTTTTTTTGTCTTTTCCTGGGAATAGATATTATTGGAGTAAAAAAACAATGCAATAATAATGAGGAGGTAATTATTAATTTTCATAGATCGATTGAGTTAGTTTAGTTTTTAATAGCGTGCAAAAATAATACAATGATTAAAATGAACGGTAAAACCCTAAAAGTGATATAAAAACCAGATTACAATTTATGTTAAATTGAGAAATATGCAACTACAATTTGACCCCGCTTTATTATGGTGGGTAAGGCTTTACAGAGTAAAAAGCGGACATTTATAACAAAAAAGCCTGCCATAAAAAGAATTAATGGCAGGCTTATTAAAATATTTTCGGGTTCTGTTTTATCTAACAATTACAATCTTTTCATCGAAAGTAGATTCACCATTGCTTAGATACAAATAATAAATGCCATCCGGTTGGTTTGAAATATCAATTGATAAACTTTCCGAATCATCCAGGTTTAATTCGTTTTTGAAAACCAGTTTCCCTGTAGTACTATATATCTCAACCATTCCCTTATCGGCATCAAAACCACCGATCAGCAATTCGAAAACGCCCTTACCAGGATTTGGTGTCAGGCTGATGGATGCATTGCTATAATCTCCGATTCCTGTACAATCATCCACAACAACCTCAAGGTCGGCTGAATTTTCGCATCCATTACCATCTGAATAAGTATAGCTAAGAACATGTGCTCCCACACCTGCGGCCTCAGGATAAAACCAGCCATCGATTACGTTGGGTCCTGAGTACTGTCCGCCAGCGGGGCTACCTTCGGTGAGCTCGTAGGCAGGTGAATTGTGGCAGAAATCTTCTATTGCACTGAATGATACTTCAGGTAAAGGAAGGAAAGTTACTTCCATGTCATGATAGCCCATATCGGTACAGGGAGCAACGGAATAGCCTGTCAGGGTAAGACTAACACTTCCTGTGTAGAGATCGTTTGTTCCGGGATAGTATTTGGTTTCCATGGATGAGGCATCTTCAAAGGTACCATCTCCTGATGTTGTCCACTCGTATTCATCAGTGTTCAGGACAGTTCCTGAAACTTCAATTTCCGGGATATCCTCGCAATACGATAAATCATCTCCGGCATAAACAATGGGCATATGAGAAATGTTAATGGTCAATCCATCCTCTAATGTATTTGTTCCATTACTAACTTCAATGAACAACTCGGCATAGCCGTTTGAGATATCCATAATACCAGGTGTATAAGTAGGATTCAGAATTGTATTATCACTAAACATGCCATCACCATTGGTTACCCATAATACTGATTCGTAATTTGCTGCTGTGGCATTCATCGTGGGAGAATCGGTTTCACAAACCTCCATATCTTCGCCAGCGTTTAAGGTCATGGTTTGTGCTGTCATGGGTGGGAAAATAATGAAATCAATCCGTCCACAATCTTCCCCGCTTACCTGGGATTGATCTTTTTCATATGACCACATGAATGTTCGTTCACCGGCCTGAACATCATAAGTTGCCTCAGCCCAACCTACCTCACCATCCCAGGCACCCAATTGGTTGCCATCGACGTAAAACTTCAGGTAATCATAATTTTCTTCACTAGAAACCTTGTATTGAAAGCTAATCTGTCCGTCAGCAATTACATCAATGGTAACTGAAGCTGTGCTGCTTTGCAAGTGGCCAATTGCCCCTGATTTCATACAGTAGGTACCCTCAAATGGATTACTGTCGTCAATCGTCCAGTCGGCATTGCCGCTAAATTCCCAATCATACGTATCAAAACTTCCACTCTCGAAATCCTCAAGGATCATCCCAATAGTTGCCATGAAACTGTCGTTGGCCGTGAAACCGAAATCGGCTTCAGCACTAACATCAAAAGTTGTAGTATGTCCGATCGGTGTTGAACCATCAATGGTTATTTCGAATTGAGCGGTGGTGGTCTCACTTCCTCCTAACTCATCAGCAGTAAAAGTTGCCTGGTTGATGGTGATATAAGGATCAGTATTTTCAAAAAGAAAATCAATGTTGTAAGCAGTTCCTCCTCCCATATTTTCCAAGTCAACAAAAACCTGGGCAGTTTCGCCTGGTTCCAGGTAACCGTTATTGCCATCATCGAATGTAATTCCTGTGAATTGCAAACTGGGGGCATAAGCTTTCAGGTAAATATGGCTTTCATAAGTTTCGGCTTCAGCTTCAATAGCTGTTGCAAAAATCATGTCGTGGTCATTAGGTACCTCAAGCGAAACATCAAAGGCAAAAGCATCTTCAAAAACAATGGTCTCACCCGGATCAAAAGATTCGAGTGCTTCAGTATAATCCGTCATTGTTACGTATCCGTCTTCGGTAGTAAGGGTCATTTCGATGGCATTCACAACATCTTCGCTTATGTTTTGTATTTCTACCGATACGCTAACACTTTCTCCATACTCGATAATATCATCATCTCCGGCAATAATTGTAACTTCCCGAATCACTAAATTATTTATCCCGTCAGTAAAGAAAGGCATCGTTTTCATGCTCCATAAACCATTAACATCTTCAACAAAGAAGTCGATATCAACAGCCTCGTAAGGTACAGTTGGCGTGCCGTTAAAAAGTCCACCTTCGGTAATAGCCATCTCGGTAAGGCTATTCTTTGGTTCAAATTCCACAAATGTGTTCGCCTGGATATTGTAGGTATTTGAAATGTCGATCAACTCAAAATTAAAGGCATCACCTTCAGAAACTCCTCCATGCCATTCGACCCATGCAGAAGCATTCACCTCACCATAATAAAATTCAATTTTTCCGTCAGGATAAAGGCTGACCGCAAAATTAAGAATGTTATTGGTACTGTACTCTACAGCTTTCCAACGGAATGTAGCTTTTGAGGCATCACCCTCATACCATATTCCACCTCCGTTTACACCAAGCACCTTACTCATGTAGGGAGAAATATTCATTACATTCCTGAATACATTATACTCATCGGTTATAAAAGTCCAGGGATGCTCACCCGGTTCAAACAAAATATAACCATCGGTATGTAAATAAATATCATTGAAGGTGCCGCCATAATAAGGAAAGTCAAAATCAATCTCTTTGTGAGCATAACCATTTGTTGAGTTGCTAACAGAAAGTTGTTCCTGAGTAATATTTGGAAACGGAGCAGAAGAGTAATTGTAATCATAGGCCTGACGAATCTTCCATCGGTAGGATTCGGTTCCACCTGTACAGAGCAATTGTTCCTCATAAGGATCATTGATTACAGCGGCAGGTAAATCCACGTTTAAAACTTCCGGTGCATCAAAATTTATAGTGGCACCTACGGTCAGCATAGTCTGGCCATTTTCGACGATAGGAACATTGCTTTGTGCGCATGGTATTACAACTATACCATTGGTATAATCCATAACAGACCAATTGTCGATTATTCCCGATCCGGCATTTCCGGCATCGTCTTCGTTTACCATAAAAAAGAATGTTGCCTCTGCACCGGTTTCGATATGGCCTAACAGTGCGGAAACATCCAGTCCAAACTCAAGCGTTTTGTCTCCGGCAGAGCTTCCACCCTGCATATGTTTGCTTCCGCCCTGATAATTCAATATAGGAAAATCGATCACAAATTCAGGTTCGGTTGCACCCGGTTGGGTAGAAACCCCGGCCAACACCTTAATTTTATTCCTGGAATTGTGGGTTAAAGTTACTTTGTACGTAAGCTGAGGTGTTGGGGTATCCTTGCCGGTAATAATACCTACAGACTGATTCCATACACCACCCTGTGCCAGCGTGCGGCACAATGCATTATATGTACAATACGCATAACCTGCATTTCCCCAACTGCTGGCGTAATAGCTGTTGGCCAACTTAACGCCGCCAATTTCCCAATCACGAAAATCAACAATGCCATCATTGTTAATGTCGATATGGTTGGTATATTGACCATCATTGTTATAATCCCATCTGATGGAATCGTGATAACCAACAACACAAAGGGCATGATTAGCGTACGACCCGAATGTGGTAATCACATATTTTCCTGCTTCAGGAGTACCTGACGGCAGGGTGTTATTGACACCGCCATAAGAAATATAAATGTTTGCACATCCACCATACTCTGAACCATCCAGATGGTCGTTGATCCAGTGACGTAAAGCATCCAATCCCCTCACATCTTTCAAGGAGATCGAACTGAAGTCCCAAACACGGTTTCGCAGCGCCCGGTAATACTTGTCGTAGCCACTAATCCACCTTGCAGTACCACCATAATTCAATGAACCTCCATAGTCTTCTACATTGGGTGTACCGGCATGTTTAATAATATCCCAGCTATCAAAGTAAGGACATGCAGTTCCGTTGCCCTGGTTACTCCAATTAAACACCCAATGGGTAGGATAAAGATTCTCATTGGTGTTTGCAGCAACATCACGCAATCGATTAATCTCGTAGGTAAAGTTATATCCTACACCACTGGCCTGACCACATTCAAGATCGCTCTGGTTGAAAATATCCCTGAAATACGGCAATTCCGAATTATCAACATGTACCGGAAAATCTTTGTTGCGATATTCATCTGGAAGTTCAATTACAGGTAAGGATTCGAAGAACTCCATCTCTCTCTCATCCATCAGTGGAAGGCCATCAATAAAGGTAACTTCTTTACCATTGATAATTTTTTTTGTCTTTTCCTGGGAATAAAGATTAGTCGAGCAGGTAATAAAGGCTACAATTATGAGCAGGGAAAATGAAATATTTTTCATAGCAGGTATAAAATTAGTTTAGCTTCTAACAGCGTGCAAAAATAATACAATGATTTAAATGTATTCTTATTTCCAGCAATTTATAACATAAAGGTTTGATTAAATGAGCTTATGATCAGTTTGGATCAATCATAGCCCTGTTATATCCTGGTATTTCATCATTCAATTGACGCCAAAAAATTAAGTTTACTGCTTATTCTATAGAAATTTTAATGTTTATAATTTGTTATGTTGGAAAAACCCTGTTTTTCCTACTTTTGCATGCATCAAAATTATAAGGACTGATTTGAGTATTTTTATGTTAAATATGGCTGATTGTCAGGCAACCATTTCAATAAACCGGAGTCACTTAGTATAGTGGATTAGTATGTCGGAAGGGGATAAGAAAATAATTGAGGGTTGCATTAATGGAAACCGACATGCCCAAAACAAACTGTACAACAGGTATGCTGCATCAATGTTGGGATTGTGCATGCGGTATGCCAAAAGTAAGGAAGAGGCTGAAGACATTTTACAAGAAGGATTTATTAAAGTTTTTTTAAATATTGAAAGGTTTCGTGCAGAAGGATCATTTGAAGGTTGGATGAAAAGAATTATGATCAACACGGCAATTACACATAATAAACAAAACTTAAAACATCAATATCAGACAGACATTAATGAAATTGAAGAAATTCATGTAGTTGATGAGGGCCTGCAAGATGATGTTTCCATGGTGAAAATACCTCGTGCCAAATTAATGAGCATCATTCAAAGTCTTCCCGAAGGCTATAAAATGGTTTTTAACCTGTATGTTTTCGAACAGTTCACACATAAAGAAATTGCGGAAATGCTTGAGATTTCGATTAACACATCAAAATCGCAATTATCAAAAGCCCGCAGATTATTAACAACAAAGATAGAACGGGAAACCGGAAGTAAAAATATTGTAATTACCTAATGGACTTAAATAAATTAGACGACATATTTAAAGAGGGGTTGGAGGGATATTCGCAACAGCCATCAAAAGGGCTCTGGAAAAAAGTTTCAGGAGGCTTGTTGCGTTATGAAATATCCCATTTTAATTTCACCAATTTACCTAAGTTATGGATTGGTGTTGCTGCGGCCAGTATTGTTGCAGTTTCTTTAATTATCTTCAACCCCCTTACCAATAATACAGCTGATAATGCAATTATTACAGCTACCGAAAAGGAGAGCCCTGGCATTGAGAGTAGTCAAGCCAACCAAAGTATTAGCATTCCAACAGAAACTGAAACAGATTCCAAACAAAGTATTACTGGCACACCAAATTCACTGGAATCCAGGAAGGCAGAGTTATCTTCTATCATTGAAGAAAAAATAATCTCGGTTGATCCCAGTACTGAAAATCAGTTTGGTGATATAACACATAGCGTTGTTAAGCCTCCTTCGTTTGAAGATGAAAGTGCAATAAACCCTGGTGAAAATACAGATAAACAACAAAATTTTGACCAATCCAAAATAGCAACAACTATTGTAGCTGCAGCGGCAGCAGTAAATAAAGTCAGCCCTGAACCCGGGAAAATACAGACCAAGCTAATTAACGAACAGGGGGAAGTTGAAATTTCGGAGATGGAATCGCGACAGGCAAATTTATCAACCGAAGAAAAAAATAGAGAGGTTAATGAGATCTTTGTTTCACCGCAACCAACAATCCTGGTTTCGAGCTTTGATCGTTCAGATCATGAATCGGGCAAAATCCAAAGAATGCACTCTCTTTCTTATTCATTTGGCCAATTTTTTAAAGGGAAATATAAAGCACCCAAGCGCAGATTTAACGAAAAATCTTCTGCATTGTATAAAGGCAATACACCATATTACTCTATAGCTGCTTATTTTTCACCTGAACTTACCGAATATGCAAGAACGGCATCAACATCTAAAGAACTAAGTTACATTGCAGGAGTAGCACTAAGTTACAACAATTCACGATTCATGGTTGAAGGAGGGGTCGAACTCAGCTATTCAGACGATGTTGGCGATTATATGGTAGATATGCAAACCTTCGATAGCATTGGATATTATAACGAAGTTGGAGGTTTTGTTCCGGATCCCGACAATCCTGGCTCTGTAATTTTTGAGACAAACATGGTACCGGTTTACGATTCGGTTCAACACAACTTACACCAGCAAACTCAAAACCAATATACCTACTTACAATTTCCTCTTATGGTGGGTTACCAGGCAATGGAAAGTGGAATCTTTTCGGCTTACATCAAAGCTGGCCCGAGTTTTTCATTCCTGCTCAACAGACAAGAGCAAAACATAGAATTCTATGATCCTGACGCTACAATTAATCAGATAGAAAATTACACACCAACACGAAGGAATACAAGTATTCAGGTATTGGTTAGTGTGAGTATGAAGTTTCAGTTAAGTGAAAAAATGGGATTTATGGTCGAACCAACATACAGGTACTATCTGAAATCGGTATATGACAACAACAACTCCTCGCTAAAAAATCCTTATGGTATTGGTGTAAGGGGAGGTTTGTATTTTGATTTATAAATGAATTTGAGGATGAATAGAAGATATATTTACCCCTTTGTTCTGCTTCTTGCTTTTGTAGGATTTTTGCCCTTCACTTATGGTTCTGTAAATATTGTTCCAGAAAAAGACACCATATTTTACAAGGATACCTGCCAGGCTGATTTCATACACTATCAGATTCCTGGCCATCCCATGCAGATTAAATTTATTGACAACTCTACTGGAAACATTACTTCGTGGCATTGGGACTTTGGTGATGGAACAATTTCAGATTGGCAAAATCCTTTACATCTTTTCCCGGAAGAAGGAACTTATAATGTTTGCTTAACAATTACTGATTTTTTCTCTGGTTGTACTGATACCTATTGTGAACCGGTTTATGTAGGTAACCAGGCGCAGTTTTATGCTTTTTTCGATCATTACGAAAACCCTGTCAATCCGTTAAATTGCCAGTTTATCGATCTGTCGATGGGAGAAATTGATACATGGCAATGGGATTTTGGTGATGGGACGATGTCATTTCAGAGCAACCCGGAGCATACTTACAGTGAACCAGGCGAATATTATGTATGCCTGACTGTTGAAAGTCTGCAGGGTGATTTTTGGGATTATTATTGCGAGTTTATTTATATTGAAACCATACCAGACTGTCAGGCTCACTTTGAGTATATTCAGCATCCGGTTGATCCGCTGATTTTTCATTTTCAAAATACTTCAATTGGCGCATATGATTTTTGGTTGTGGGATTTTGGTGATGGAACCCTTTCAAATGATGTTGCTCCAACCCACACTTACGACGAAAAAGGGATTTACCTGGTTTGCCTGGAAATACACAGAAATTTTGGCTCATATCAATGTCACGACTGGTATTGTGTGGAAGTAAATGCTACCGGGATCGGAGCATGTAATGCAGGTTTTTCCTTTGAATTACTACCACCGGATCCGTTAAGTATTCAACTAACCAACAAGTCGTTGGGCGATGTAGATTTTTGGTTTTGGGATTTTGGTGATGGAGCTACATCCTACGACCAAAATCCAATACATACTTACGCTAATGAAGGAACATACAATACCTGCCTGCTCATAGTAAATAACAGCACTGGCTGCTACGACTCCATTAGTCAGCTTGTTGAAGTTTTCGAAGCCCCTGATTGCGAAGCCTTATTCGAATATGAATACTTCCAGAGTGATTCGATGACTGTTCAATTCACAGACATATCCTACGGAATGAATTCTGAATGGCTGTGGGATTTTGGCGATGGCAACTTTTCAAGCGAACAAAACCCTATTCATACTTATTATTACGAGGATACATTTAATGTCTGCCTTACTGTATCAAGTATATGGGGCCCTTGCCAGGACACCTATTGTGATGATGTAATTATAGATGTTTCGCCTAATTGCGAAGCCAATTTTGTATATGAACAAAATCCGGATAACCCGCTTGAATTCATGTTTAATGATGCATCGTATGGAGACATTGAAAGTTGGGAGTGGGATTTTGGAGATGGAACATCTTCTGACCTGCAAAATCCAATTCATACATATACTGATGAAGGAGAGTTTGAGGTATGCCTCACTATTTTTGATGACTGGGGCCCATGTGAGGATACTTTTTGTGATACTCTTATCATTGATGTCCCACAACTATGTGAAGCTGATTTCGAATTTGAAGTAACACCTACGAATCCCTTCGAGTACAATTTTACCGACCTGTCAATCGGAAGCATCAATGCCTGGGATTGGGATTTTGGCGATGGGAATGTTTCTGACCTGCAAAACCCATCACATATTTTTCAGGATACCGGAACTTATGAAGTTTGTTTAAGTGTGTATAACACCGATTCGATACTATTTTGCAACAGCACTATATGTTTTGACTTAATCATCGATGTCCCTCCACCAAGTTGCCAGGCATCCTTTGATGCCGAAGTAGATCAGGGGGTAAACAAACCCAACCTGTATCATTTCGTGGATTTGTCACAAGGTGAACCAGATGAGTGGCTCTGGGATTTTGGTGATGGAAATATCTCAACTGAAAAAAATCCTGACCATCAGTATGCCGATGGTGGAACCTACCAGGTAAGCCTTACCATAAGCATTGAAGACCCATGGGGTACCAGTTGTGAAGATACTGAGATATTGCAGCTGACAACTCCTCCATATTTTGATTTCGGAGGAATGATTTTTGCCGGTGAATTCCCGATTAACAACCCTCAACACACTGATGATACTGCAAGGGTTTGCTTATTCAGAGAGATCAACAATAATCTAATCGCATTAGACACCTCCTTTTTCACTCAAAACGGGTATTTTTATTATATGAATATGCTTTCAGGAAATTACCTGATTAAGTTTAATCTGACCGAATATTCGAACAATGTGACAGGATATTTCCCAACTTATTTTGGAGATAAACTTATTTGGGATGATTCCCAGGTTTTAACTATTGCCGACTCGAATAACTATGCCGTAAATATTAACCTGTACGAAATACCTGTATCAACTATCGGAGGAATTGGACAAATTGAAGGATTGGTAGTATTAAATGCATCACGGTTCTACGGGGAAGGGCCACAACATAATACTGAAATCTTGTTGTTTGATGTTAATGGAGATCCATATCTCTATTCGTATTCTGATACCGATGGCAATTTTGTATTTGATGACCTCCCGCTTGGAACCTATACACTAATTGCTGAATCAACCGGGATGCTAACCGAACCATATACATTAACTTTAACTGATGAGAATCCGACTATTCATGGTGTCCAGCTTGATCTTTACGAAAATATAACTTCAATTTCTGAAACAAATATCAAAAAGACTAATTTTAAATTTTATCCTAATCCGGTTGGTGAAACACTGAACATCCTTATTACCGAAGCAATGAACCAGCGATTTCAGGTAAGGATTTATGACTTGCTCGGCCAGCTGATGTATAGTGAAGAAATAATCGCTGGTCAATCTTCAAAATTAGTTAACATCAACATGAATAGTTTTAATCCTGGTGTTTACCTGGCTGAAATCATTTCCTCTCAGGGCCAGAAGCACAATACATTTAAAATTATTAAAAAATAAGCAAGGGTTTGTTAAAACTGACCGAACATAATATTATTTCAATTTGGGCACTGGTGTGGTTATAAATTGCACATGATATAAAACTCATAAAATTACCCTCCCCCCTTTTCTCTTAAAACAGAGCTGCCCAAATTACAGGGTAGCTTTTTTGCTTCCTTACCCGGATTAATGCTACCCTAAAAAAAAACTTTTTACATCAAAGATGGGGCAATAGCTTCAATTCTGTTTGTTATTACTAAAGTATGATGATGTTTTTTTCATCAATTGCCACCGTTTGATACAAAAATAAATGACACAATAGACCATGCCTTTTAATTTCAATCAAATTATTTCAAAATTATTTAATAAAAGTTAATTTATCAGGCAACCATTCTTTATTAGTGCGTCTATTTAATAGGAATCTGGTGATAATGATTCACAAAAAAAAATAAAACAAACGTTCTTTTCTTTATCGATTTACTCAAATGCTAATCAGACTTATAACTGCTTGTGTAAGTTAGCTAAACTCAATAATTATTTGCAGCATACTTACATTTTATTCGTTGGTTGGATAAGCCCTATGGTTAATTACTTTTAAACTTGTTAGCTGCCACTTCGCTCAAATTCTTATACCTGAACTGCTTATACTATTCAACTCAAAACTTGTAATTGCAGGGGCCTCCTGCCAACGAAAATTTTAATTCTCTCATGATTTGCATCAAACTATTTACCGCAACAACTGCAAAAATCTAGTTTAGCAACAACATTGAACCAGATCCTTCTTACATTAGGTTTTACAAAGAGCAACTTTTTTTAAAAAAAGTTGCTCTTTGTTTTTTAAGAAGACCCTATTAAAGTTGAACCGGACACAAAAAATTAAAGTACCTGCATCTACTTTTTATTGATGTACTCCGAAATTGCTTCCACATATTTCTCAAAAGCTTCAATACCTTTTGGTGCAATTGTGCAGGTAGTTAGCGGATAGTTATTTCTGAAACTCTTGTTCACATCAATGTATTCGGCCGCTTTTAGTTTATTGATTTGCACACTCAGATTGCCTCGTGTGGCTCCTGTTTTTTCAAGCAGGAAATTAAACTCCGATGATTCAACGCTGACCAGCAAACTAATGATAGATAAACGGAGTTGATTGTGGAGCAATGGATCTAAATCTTTAAATTCCATCTTATTCTTCTTTTGATTTAAGCATATATCCCGGCACCAGGTAAGCAATTACAATAGATAGCGCTGTGAGCAAAAGTACATTGGTCGGATCAACAAAAAATGCAACTACCGAAATTATCCAGCTGGCAATACCACCCAGTATAAGTGGTTTAAATTTTAATATTCCACCAGATACAAAAGTGCCCAATCCATAAAGTGAAATGATGAGTGGATAAGTTGACTGCCATGGTATTTTCCCGAAACCTGTCATGAAAAGGATGATCATAAGGAGAACACCAAATACCCACCACAGATAAATCATCGATTTATCAATGATGGTAATTACCCTTGTTTTTTTACCCAGGCGTATTCCGGCAATCACCGAAGCAATTGCACCAATCGTCATAAGGATGGGCCAGGGAAGGTATGCATGTTCATAGTTTACCTGAAGCAGGGCATAGTTCGATAAACTTGCTACCAGTACCAGCCAGCCCCAGAGCAGGTAAAAAAAGCTGTTGTCTTTAATTTTTCCTTTCGAAGTTGAAATCATTTCCTGTATGATTTGCAAACTTTCTTTTTCTGTCATTGTACTCATTGTGTGTATATTTAAATGATTGAATGCGTGAATGATAAACTGTATGAATATGGCAATAAATTACTTTCACCTAGAGATTCCCCCACCCCCAATTGTAAGCCTGATGAATGGCCCCGAGATTCCAGCATCAGGTCCTCCAGCAAGTTCCTGGTCGGCGATGTACCATTTATTTTTGTTTAGTTCTAATAGGTATCCTGCTCGCAATCCAATGATAAAACCTCCATTAGCATCACCAGTCAGGAAGAAATCAGTACCCAGCGAAAAATTCAGCATAAATCCTCCTTTATTAAGCGTGGATTGATTTTGCGGATTTGCCAATAAATCATTGAAATTTGTTGGGAGATTTGTCCTATCGGTGATCGTTATGGAGTAACCACCACCACCAATTCCCAGAATTGGGTATAGGGTTAAAAATGATTTTTGCAGGGCCAGATATCCTATGTTAAAAAAACCATATCCACCTCCCTGGCTAACGGAAAATTCTGCATTGGTTGATGAACTTCCAATAAGCCCATGTCCTTCTCCGCCAACAATAAAACTATTGATGATGGAATGACCACCTCCTCCAAAACTCACCGATCCGTTTTGAAGTTCCGGCATCCCTGAAGAACTTAACAGATCGTTAAGGTTGTTCAGGTTAAAAAAAGAATAACCTGTTTGGAAGTAGCCCACGCCACCGTATATTTTTCCGGAGTTTGAATTTTCCTGGGCCTGTCCAGTAAACACAAAAAATGTTATTGCCAAAACCATGGTAAAAAACTTTGATTGAAAATGAAATGTTGTTCTCATGTCTGTTGATTTTAAATAAATATGTTACAAACATTAACTTGTTTATTTTATAAACCTAATATTTTTCATCTCTTTTTGTTTTTTTAAGATTAGGCTGAAGGGATTTAAAGATAATTCAAGCAGATTATTTAAGAAATCATATTTGGATTTTTATTAGTTTTGAAGGCCTAATCTAATAGGTTTTATCGCATGTTCATCATCGACAGGTGGGAAGAAATTTTCAGTACGATAAAGAAAAATAAGCTAAGGACCTTTCTTACAGGCTTCAGTGTGGCATGGGGAATTTTCATGCTCATCATTTTGTTGGGATCGGGCCAGGGACTTGAGAATGGTGTGCGAGATCAGTTCCAGTCTTCTGCAACAAATACCTTGTGGATATGGGGTGGCGAAACAACGCTTGCCTACAAAGGCATAAAGCCAGGCCGGGATATCGAATTCGATAACAGTGACTATGATGACCTCAAGCGCAATTTGAATGGAATAGGATACATGGCAGGTCGATCCCATGTTTGGGGTAACAATACAGTAAGCTACAAGAATGAATTTGGAAATTTCGAGATCAGTACCGTCCATCCCGATTATCAAGTCATTGAGAAGATAGACATGGTTGAAGGACGTTTCATCAATGAGTTTGATCTTATTAAAAGTTTAAAAGTTACTGCAATCAGTACCAATGTACAGCAGTCGCTATTTAAGGATGAACCCGCTTTGGGCAAATATGTGAATGTAAAGGGAATTCCCTTCAAGGTAGTTGGAATATGGCAGGATGAAAATGGCCGCCAAGATGAGCAGCGAATGATTTATCTCCCGATTTCCACAGCACAAAAGGTTTTTATGGGGCGCGACAGGGTACAAACAATGGCCGTTACAGTTGGTTCTAATTCTGTAAGTGAGAGTAAGGAGATGACTAATGAAATAAAAAGCAGGCTTGCCAATCGCCTCAAGTTTGATGTGAAGGATGAAAATGCCATGTTTGTCTGGAATGGCGTTGAGGAGTTTAAAAAATTCATGGATCTATTTGCTGCCATCAGGATGTTTATTTGGGTAATCGGCATAGGAACGATCATAGCCGGCATTGTAGGTGTAAGTAATATTATGATGATCGCTGTAAAGGAAAGGACAAAGGAAATAGGCATACGCAAATCCATGGGAGCAACACCAATGTCGATCATCTTTCTAATAATGCAGGAATCTATTTTGATTACTGCTGTAGCCGGTTACATAGGACTGGTTCTCGGTGTTGGTTTGTTAGAATTAATTTCACCGCATATTCAGACCGAGTTTTTCAGGAACCCTGAAGCCAATCTTGGCATTGCCATAAGTGCAACTCTTGTTTTGATTATTGCAGGAATGATTGCTGGCTTTGTCCCTGCAAGAAGAGCGGCTGCTATTAAACCGGTTGAGGCGCTCAGGGATGAGTAGGGAGAATGCCTGAATGCGAGAAGGATTGAATGATAGAATGAAGTTAAGATTTCAGATGTTTGATAATTGAAAAAGTCAAGATGAAAATTATTGATTTCTGAAATTGAGAATAACAATTATAAGATAAAAACAACATATGTTCGACAGAGACCGCTGGCAGGAAATTTTTCATACGCTGAAGAAAAATAAACTTCGGACTTTTATGACAGCTTTTGGCGTATTTTGGGGAATTTTTATGCTGATTATTATGCTGGGGTCAGGAAAGGGGCTCGAGAATGGTGTTACATCCGGGATGGGAGATTTTGCCACTAATAGTGTTTTTATTTGGACACAGCAAACCTCAATGCCATACGAAGGATTTCCAAAAGGCCGCAACTTTTATTTTGACAACGACGATATTGAGGCACTCAGAAAAAATATCCCGGAAATTAAATACCTGGCTCCTAAAATTCAGGGTTGGTCCGCTGGAGATGGAGCAAATAATACGGTGCGGAAAAACAAAACAGGTGCTTTTTCAATCCTTGGTGAATATCCGGATTGGAACCGTGTCGATCCAATGGATGTATTTAAAGGCCGTTTTCTAAATAACATCGATATTAATTCATACAGGAAGGTTGCAGTGATTGGCACCCGAGTAGAGGAACTCCTGTTTGAACCGGATGAAGACCCAATTGGAGAATATATCAAGATCCAGGGAATTTATTTCCAGGTAGTGGGTGTTTTCAAACCCTTAAATACCAATATTAATTTTGGCGGAGAGAAGGAACAAAGCATTTATATCCCTTTAACTACACTACAAAAGACCTATAATTATGGTGATATAGTTTACTGGTTTTCCATCACTTCCCAGGACGATATTCCCGCATCTATTGTTGAGGAAAAAGTAATGACTTTACTGGCACGGAGACATACTGTTCATCCTGACGATAAAGAGGCCTTTGGCCATTTTAACCTGGAGGAAGAATTTAACCAGATGAATGGATTGTTTAAAGGTATTGCCGGCCTCATATGGATTGTTGGTATCGGGACCTTGCTTGCCGGCGTAATCGGCATCAGCAACATTATGCTTGTTATTGTAAAGGAACGCACAATGGAAATTGGAATTCAACGTGCATTGGGTGCTACACCTTTATATATCCAGTCACAGATAATCCTGGAATCTATTTTCCTTACATCACTGGCTGGTTATTTTGGCTTGGTGGTTGGTGTTGGATTGCTTGAGCTGATCAACTATGCAATGGTTGAATTTGGCGCTGACAATGAGATGTTCAGGCGGCCGGAAGTAGATTTTAATGTTGCAATTTTGTCATTGGTTATCCTCATCATTTCAGGTGCTGTTGCTGGCCTGATTCCTGCTCATCGTGCAGTTCGTATTAAACCTATTGATGCTCTAAGAGATGAATAGATAAATGTGAGAATGATTGTATGATTGAATGCTTAAATTTGAAAAGAATGATCAGTGGTTCGTACCGATTCACTCCCCAAACTTTGTACACAAAACCCCGAACTATAAGATCCTACCCAATCATATAAGTTGCGATGTCTTTTAATACGATAATTCCTGCCATTTTTTCTTTAGGCTTCCCGTTTTGTGTAATAATTAAGGCATCGTAATAACGGTTTTTGGGTTCCTGACGGTAGGAATTCCTGTACATCTCGGCGGCTTCAAAAACTGACAAGTTTTGAGGGATCAAATCGAAATTATTCCTGTAATCGGCCTGTGCTAAAACTGATGAGATACTTGTTTGTGCAGGCATCGGGTTATCCTGTCCTGCCAGCCAGGATGTGATATGATTTCCATTCAATACATCCACAACATTACCCTCATTTAAAATGGGAATTTGAGTGATCCTGTATTTCCGTAAAAGCTGAAGTGCCTTATCCAGCTTATCATCCATAAAGCAATAGAAAATCTTTCTCTTAAAAATATCAACATTTTTTGGGTGCTGAATTTCTTGCCAGATTTGCTCGAATTCATCAATAATCGTGTCCAGCGGTTCAGCAATGGTTTTGCCATCAAATCTATCGTTGTGAACCAGCACATTCCGCAAATCACCAAAAGTGTAAAGTTTATCCTGGTAACGCCTGAAGATGGCATCTTTTGACACAGCCCTTTTCAGTAAGAACCTGAATGGGCCAAAATTGCCACCATTAAAATGAATTTGCACATAACTTTCAACAGCATTAAAAATATTCAGGAATTTATCGGCGTTGCTTTGCATGGATATATCAGTTAATAATTTAGCCCCGAAGATAAAATTTTTGATCCATACCCGTTGCGAATACTTCCTAAAAAAGGCAAAAATGCCACAACTTTACGCTATTTTCATGGCGATTTCCTTATTTATTATCTTGCTTATTTACCATTGTAAATATCAAAGTTTCTCTCTCAATAAAATGTTGTATTACCTTTGCACCAATGAAAAACCCTTTTTGGATTGTATTTTACCGTTTTTTTAGTGTATTCGCCTTACTGTTCCTTTTGCTGCCGGGAGCCAAAATTTTATCTGGTCAGCAGGAAAGTACGATCGATAGCTTAAAAAATCTGGCAGCAGTTTCTGATCAGGATTCCACAAGGATTTTCGCACTTACAAATCTATCGACGATCTATAAAATAGATCAACTCGATTCGGCCGAATACTTCGCCATGGAGGCCATGAGACAGGCAAAGGAAACCGATTTTACAGAAGGCATTGCTGCATCCTATTTTGCATTGGGTACCATTGAGGTTAGCCGCGACAGCCTCGACCAGGCTAAGATTTATTTACTTGAAGCAATCAAGTATTACAAGCTTTGTGATAAAGAAATCGAACTCCCTCAAATTTATATGATACTGGGTACCCTGCATAACTACCAGGATGAAGTGTTTGAATCGCTACATTGTTTTGAAAAAACCCTTGAGATTGCAATAAAATACAATTTAAGGCAAACCGAGGAACATGTGTACAATAACCTTGGTTCGGTGTACAGGGTGATGAAGAATTATGAGAAAGCACTTGAGTATTTTAACAAAGCATTGGTAATCAGTACAGAGTTGGGTTATAGTGAAGAGGTTTATTATATCTATGGGAATTTAGGAATTGTGCATGCCGAACTTGGTGATAAAGAGCTGGCCGAATCGTATTTTAAAAAGACCCTGCAAATTGCTCGCAAACAAAATAATGAAGTAATGGAAGCCTTTGCCATGGTTTCGTTGGGCGATTTCAACATGGATGTAAAAAATTATCCGGAAGCCCTGAGATATTATAATCAGGCACATGAAAAGGCTGATGCAGTTAATGCGGGTTATTCTGGCCCGAAGGCATTGTTTTTTGCCAATGTTTACTCCGGTATTGGTTCAGCGCAATATTTTCTGAAAAATTATAATACTGCCATTGAATATCTTACATTGGGTTTTGATAAGGCCCAGGAAACCGGTCAGTTGTCTATTGTTGTCGAAAGTGCCAAAAAGTTAAGCCATGCCTACGAGTTGCGCAACCGTTTGGATTTGGCGTTGAAATACGCAAGGATTTATAAATCAGTGTCGGATAGCACCATGAACGAAGATATTGTGAGGAGAATCACTGAAGTAAATATGCAGAACAAATTTGATAAGCAGACAGCAGAAAGAGAATTTGAACAAGCTATCACCGATGCTACTCAAAAACGGAACAGGGTAATTTACCAGATGATTATCGGGGGTGCAATTCTTGGCCTGGTAATTTTTTTATTACTTTTCCTGCTTTCAATAAATAAAGTTAAAAGAGTAAGATTAAAATCTGAAAATCTACAGCTGGAAAAAGAAAACCTTTCAAATGATTTGACGTATAAAAATAAGGAGTTGACCACAAACGTGATGTACCTGTTAAAGAAAAACGAATTGATCCTCAACGTTACCGACAAACTCAGGAAATCCAAAATGGGTTTTAAGGTGGAAAACCGAAAGGTAGTTGAAGATGTGATCAGGGATCTGGAAACGGCTTCAAAGGGAGATTTCTGGAAGGAGTTTGAATTGCGGTTCCAGGAAGTTCATTCCGATTTTTATAATAAACTCAACGAACTCTTTCCCAACCTTACCCCGAACGAATTGAAACTTTGCGCCTTCCTAAGATTGAATATGTCAACCAAAGATATTGCTGCAATTACCTTCCTGTCTGTTAACAGCATCAATATTGCCCGCCACCGCCTGCGCAAAAAACTCAACATCGACCAGGATGAAAACCTGATTGTCTTTCTTTCGTCACTATAGCAAACCAATCTGTTTTTTTAGACGCTAATGAGGCGGAATATTAGCTGCTCCTATCCTTGCTACTCGACTTTTACATTTTCATGCCTTTCGAAACACATATACTGGAAACACTTATTCGCCGCAGAACTAACATGAAATTATGATCGGGATGTGACCCAGTGCAATTCAGAGCAACGGAGTATTATACTCATTTATCCCGATACTCTAAGCTATCGGGATTCGTTCAACATTCAATTTTCAATTCACTTCATTTTTGAAAATTGAGTTTCACGAAAAAAACCGGCCCGGAAATTAATCCGGACCGGTATTCATCTTAAATAAAACACATGAAGTGTTATCTTCTTAAATGACTACTTGATCACAAGTTTGGTGAAAGTGTTGCCATTTTCGTTTGAAGTTCTAAGTACATAAGTTCCTTTTGCCAGAGAAGCAACATTGATTTGTGAAGATGTACTTAATTGAGTAGAATAAACCTCTTCTCCAAATACATTAAAAATCTTAACTTCTGAATCACCATTGATACCATCGATGTTAAGAATTCCGTTGCTTGGGTTGGGATAAATACTGATGCTTGTTGATGATTGTTCGCCCATTCCTGTGGCGCCCATCTTCAACTCAGCAATTGCAGCAAAACTACCGGCAACAAAGCTACCTGAAGTATTCTCAAGAATCGGGCTATAAACCGCTTCAAGTTCAACTTCTTCGCCTGTTGATGCACTCAGCAGCCTGAAACTTACAACTTCGTTGTTTACAAAACCAACTTTATCGGCTGATGTGTTATCATCACCAAACAAAGTAATGGTCTGGTTTTGATTTTTTCCAGAAAGCTGAACATAACCACAAATATTACCTGTCTGATCAAATGCACCGATCATATCGCCATCAACAAAATTGTTAAGTGCACCAGGTAATAATACTGTGAGTTGTGAACTAGGGTTCATCTCAACAGTTCCCCATGTGGTTTCAATCTTGTTGCTTTGAGCTGAAATCTCAATGCCACTTTTCATCATCATACATTCAGGGAATGTGATTGTAATTTCATTTGCAAGTTTGATGTTGTATGCTTTTCCGGGCTCAAAAGTTTCAAGTGTATAAATTTCAAGTTCCGGCCAGAAAACCCTAGTTCCAATCAACTCCTGGATAATAACAATATCAGCGAGATTGTCGCCAAACATTTCCATTACATCCACTGGGCAGGTACTAAGAACAGGCATGTAAACCCAACCAGCAGGCAGGGTAATTTCGCCCATTGCATAAGCTTCACCAGTAATCATAAAGTCAACATCTTCGGTTACTTTGGTTACATAACCTGAGTAGTTATCCCAGTTGCCAATGGTGTTTAAACCTTCAGCAGGCCAGTATAATGACGTAAGGTTGCGGAGGATTGTAAACTCATTTGCAATAGGAGCAAACATATTTTCAACTGCAGGATCAGAAGGAACAACGTAGCTTGAAATGCTGTTCCAGCCCTGGCTGAGTTCATAATACTGAATGTATGCTGCCATCAGGCTGGTAAGTTTTGAAAGGCCGAAACTGGCAAATTCGCCTTGATTTGGCAGACCCATGTCGTAAGTTGCAACTGCAGTATAATTTTCCTGAACACCACATTGCTTCATTCTCCAAAGGAAAGCTTCACCATCAGCAAAACCATCTTTTTCTTCAGTGGTAGGATCGTCGCCATAGGCATTAATTACCAATCCATCAACACCATTCCACTGAACGGCACCTCCACAAACTTGTTCTCCCTCATCGCCAATGAAGAAAACACCAATCCAATCCATATCAACCAATGGAGTTCCAAAAATTGATGGGGCAACATCCAGAGGAATACTGATGCTGTGAACTGATCCGGTTTGAACATAATCCCACGGTTGGAAACAGCCTACTGTCATATCAACTGGAACCATGATTGGTGAATTTACAGGATCATTGGAAACAACCTCAATCTCGGCATGCCATTTTTCCAGAGGGAAAGTTGGTAAAGTTGTGAAGCCAACTTCAATTTCCTGTGATTCGCCACCTTGCACAAGGCCAGAAACAGAAACTTCACCATCAAGTGTCAACCAGTTAATAGGAATATCAGAAGCTGTAACCATAAAATTGTCCACACCAGTTCTTGAATAGCTCATTCCATAATAGTAGTATTTCACTTTCATATCAGGGTTGGCATATTCTGTAATATCATATACAGTCTGGTCAGGATCTCCCCATGTTCCTACGTTCACTGATTTCATATGAATTAATGACTGCCACTCAGCACCATCCCAAACAAATACTTCAGCATAATCAGGTTTTGATGAACTACCTTTAGCCCACACATTGTCCCAGGTTAACAATATGTTTGAATAACCGGTTCCGTCAAATGAAGGAGAGATAAGGCTTTCGCTTGCTGTATCCGGATAGCTGCGGGCAGCCAACATAAAGTATGTCCCATTTAAATCAGGATAATCGCCTGGTTCTGTCCATGTCCACTGCGAGATTGAAGCGGGATTTTCGCTCATAATGGTCCAATCTTCAGGTACACCAGCTTCAAAATCTTCTGAAGCCAAAGTTGTAATGGCATCGCTATAATTTTGAACACTTGCAGTAAAGGAAATAGGGAAATCACCATTGTTCGATACAGTCATGGTTTCGGTTAAGGAACCATTAAGATCAACCTCAACATCAAACATTTCTGGATCAACAACAGTTTCTACGCCAGTGTAATCAGCTACTTTCACATCATCAATCAACCATCCAAACCTGTCTGTATACTTATCGGAAACCAGCCTGAAACGGATCACAACATTGTCGCTGCCGGAATAACCTGACAGGTCGAATGTTTCAAATTTCCACCATGTATTTTCAGGTGTTTGATTGCCTGTTCCCCAGTCTGCATATGAATCTTCATCAAATGATGGCCCCTCAGGGAAGTTTTGCGTAGTTTCATAATAATTTCCGGCACCATAGTATGCTTCTACAGGAATCTGGTCATAATTAATTCCACCATCAGTTGAAACTTCAACATAGCAATGGTCTTTGTTGCCATCAGTTTTGGCAATATGCTGGAAAGAAAGGTAAACATTGGCTTTGCTACTTAAATCAAAGCGCTTGGTTACCAATAGTACATTGTCGCTAATATTTGAATAATCGTTCCAGGCACTGTTTGGTTCAGATACGAAGAGGTCGGTATTCAAGGTCCAATCGGTTGTATTGGTTGGAGGGTTCCCTGTGTAAGTGAAATCAGGATCGAAAGTTTCAATCAAAGGCAATGTACTGAATAGTGGAAGCTGGCTCATAAAGCTGGCAACCGGGCTCCAAAGGCTTACATCTCCACCGCCACAATCAGCATACATATAAACATCATAGAATGTTCCTGCTTCCAGGCCAGTCATTACATAGCTATAATCATCACCAACAAGTTCGTAATTGTAGGTATAAGTTTCAGCACCTGTTCCAGGCTCAAACCCTGCCGGTCCAATTTCGATATTCCACATGGTTGCCTCTCTGCTTTCGGTAAAGTTTAAGCGGGCTTCGGTTTCAAGGATATCATTCACCCAAAGGTCGATTGGATTAAGGCAGTATGGTAGTAATCCTATGTTAATATCATCAAGATTAATCGATTGATTACCTGCCTCACCATTAGTACCTGCTTTAAATGCAATGTGAATATCGTCACCTTCGTAGTTGTTGAACCATACTTCAAATTCTTCCCAGGTACTATTTTCAGCGCAAGAAAGTGTGTTTATTGGTGTAAAGGTTGTATAATCCAAAGGGTTGGATATTGTACCAACTTCAAAATCATATTCAGCATAACCACGCTTCGCGTAAAAATTTAGTTGAATGTCGGAGATACTGCCATCTGTCACCTCCAGTGGAGGGCTTATCAGCAGCATGTAATCATCCACATCACCCTGTATCCTGATATTATTTGGTGCACTGTTAGAACTATAGGTTTGCATTGCCCAACTTCCATATTGTGATCCGGCAGTTGACCAGCAAGCAGGTAGATCGGTTGAAGCGTCAAAATTTTCAAAGATCGGAACTGTTGTTGGCAAACAAGCAGTTAAAAGGTTGCCAGGTGATGACCATAAACTTATATCACCACCGCCACAATCAGCCTGAACAAAAAATTCATAGCTAGTAGCTGCTTCAAGTTCTTCAAGTATAAATGGATTCTCAGTTACTGTAACTGTTGGAACACCAGTAGGCTCTTCTCCAGCAAGTACAACTTCAATATTCCATTGAGTGGCAGAGCCCTGTTCAAACCATGTAACTTCCGCTGTAGTTGGTGTGACTTCAATGACAGCCAGGTCGCGTGGTTTCGGGCAGGTTGGTACAGCTCCAATTATGACATTATCAATATGGGTATAATTATAGGTATTAGGGCCTGGAGAAGTATATCTTACTGCAAGGTATTTGTCAGTACCGGTATAGGTTGTTAATGGAATTTCAAACTCATCATATTCTTGAAATCCCGGATCAATTGTAGTGAATTCCGTATAAGTAGTTTCATCATTCGGGTCGGACATTGTACCAACGGAGAGCGGCATGTTAGTATAATTGGCCTTTGCCATAAATGAAAGTTGCAATGTATTCAGGTCATCAGCCATTTCAGGCATAATCATCATATTCCATGCATCAGGATCGCCTTCATTGGACATTATCCAACAATTTGGAGCACTAAAAGCATCATCGGTTTCGAGAGGACCTTGTGAAGCATACCATTGGGTATTTTCGTATAAGAGCGTCCAGCAATTTGGGACAATGCCAGGAGACTCTCCTGATTGCCAATTCGGCACATCAAGCTCATCAAAATCTTCAATGATTGGTATCGCTGCGGGCAGACATTCAGTTGCAAAACTCCAAACAGGCCCTTCAAGTTCATTTTTGGCGCTGTTGCGTACAACAACCTGCCAGTAGTAATTGGCTGAACCATTAAGGGTTTCCAGGGTGTAAGTTCCTGTTGCCCCAGAAGCTTCATTGTCAACAACCATTGTAGTTGGTGGGTTGTCGGTACCAAAGTATAGGTCATACTCTTCGGTGTTGTCTCCAAAATCCCAGCTTAAGCTACCAACATCTATTGAAACAGCCTTAGCAGTGTCTGCAGGATTTGGATTTGAAGGAGGTGATGGATAACTGGGATCCAGAAAATAAACAGTTACAGTCCAGGTACCGTCATTAATTTTTAGCTTCTCAGCACTACATCCTGTTTGTCCGCCTTGTGTAGTTCCGGCATGCAATTCAAAATTGATATCACCGCCACCAACAACACCATTGGCGATTGTAAGGCCAAGCCTTTCATAGGTGAGGGGGCCAGTTGTCCAGTCATCAGGGAATGCTGCCAGGACACCTTCATTGACACCACCGGTTGAAACACAACGTAACTCAGAAAGCTGGTACGATTTATAAGCTCCTGAACCCGGTATGGCTTCAAAGTCATAAATTACATCTACTCCGGTAATTTCAGCACCTACAGGGATAGATACTGTCAACACTCCCGGGCATGTTGATGCTTGTTCGGGCGTATCAAAATCAGCATCAACTGAAATGTCGCCCAGCGAATAAGTTGCGCTGCTTGATAGCTGCCCGAAAATAAATCCGTTCATGGCAAAAATCATAGCCAGCATTAATAATGTACTTTTTACTTTCATAATAAATTGAAATTTAGTTAATAAATAAGATGATTTAAATTATGCTCAGAAAAAAAGAATATCTGCTGTGAAGTTCCCTCCTCAACAAAATATGTAAGTAAAATGATAGGTTTAATTAAGGAATGCTAAGTACGGCATTCAATAGTCAACAAAAAAGAAAATATTGTTTACTTTATCTTTACATCCTCGAAAAACCATCTTTACAATATATTTCAACTAATTTTTTAGCTCTGTTTTTCAGCATCTTGCATTTTAATTTTCCTCAAACCAATGTCTACCCCTGGTGTTAAGCTATCAAATGAGTAAATAAAACTCCATTTAAATCAACTTTCCTGAAATTTCAACAGCAACTTCCATATTTAACTTCAAAAAATAATAAAATAATTTGTTTATAACCCATTGATTTCATTCTGTTTATGTAGGATTGTAATATAAAGTAAATAGAATATTCGAATGTGTAAATATTTTGTAAATACGATTTTCTTTTTTCAGGAGCCATTTGCAGGTTTCTTTACAAAAAATAAGCGCGACATGGAATCAAACGACAAACCAGAAGAGCACGAAAAAGAATACGATGAAATTGACGAAAAGATTAAACGCCTGCAAAAACAAAATGAGGCAGAATCGGTTGCTTTAAAAAAATTGCTCGAAGGCCTGGAGAAAATCGGGAAACCGGAACCCGGAACCAGCAAATCAAAAAAGAAGAAATAACACAATATTTGACAAGGTATAAAATTAAGGATACTTTAAACCTACTTAGGATACAACTAAAACTAACATGAATAAAAATTTAAACTTTCGACTTATGAAAAAATCAGTACTGAAAACTATCATTTCGGTTTTCTTAATGAACATTGCCTTTTTTATGGCAATATCTTCCGGCCATGCTTTTAGCCAGGATGGCGGAACCGATGCAGGACCTATTTTTATTGCCAATCCAAATCCATTGTATTGGAATGACACCTACATTGCAAGTCAGTCGCAGCAAACGCTTTCCTTTTTCAATGCCGGCGATACTGACCTGGTGATTACTTCAGGAGTTTTTGATGGCCCGTTTGAAACTTATAATAGTTTCCCGATCACCGTGCCTGCCGGAACTCCTTATAACCAGGTTATTCACTTCAAACCTTTTGAACTTGGGCTTATTGAAGGAAGTGTAACATATACATCCAACGATCCAGCAAATCCAAGTTTGGAAGTGTCCTTAATTGGAACTTGTATAGATGACCCCATCAACGGCTGGGAATGGATGTACACAGGTTTCTTATGTATTAATATGGACATTGAATTTCCTGAAGGACAGGATCAGATTGGTTACATAGCAGGACAATATTCTACGATGTATGGCCTTGGTATCGTTTTAAAGACAACTGATGGTGGCGATACCTGGAACCAGATTACAGATGATGGAATTCATGGTTTAACTAATCTGTCATTTCCTACTTTGCAAACCGGTTATGCCGTAGGTTGGGATAACTCAATGTTAAAAACTACTGATGGTGGAGACACCTGGCAGGAAACTGTTGTGGACGCGAATATTAGTTGGATTCATGCTGTAGACTTCAAAGACGAAAACAATGGTGTGATCGTAGGAATAAAAGGGAGCTTTGCATTTGCTTATTCTACTACCGATGGTGGTGCAAACTGGGTAGAAGGAACTGGTAACGAAGCCGCTGAAGATGTTTGCTATGCCGGGGAAAACACCTACTATTCGGCAGGCTATGAAGAAGTTTGTAAATCTGCCGATGGCGGGCTTACCTGGACTACAATTTACACACAAGGAGCATTATTAACCGCAGTAGATTTTTATGATGAAGATTATGGAATGGCTGCCGGCGACTATGGCCAGGTAATTACAACATGGGATGGTGGCGATACCTGGGAAGAGGACATCATTATGGATTGGCTTTTCCACAATCCTTTTATTTGGGATCGCGACACAGCTTATGTTGTAGGTACACCTGAATATGTTTATAAAACTACCGATGCCGGACAAAACTGGGAATCCGATTTTGATGGAAACTGGATGAAGGCCTTTTATCAAATTACTTTTACAGATAATTATACAGGTTTTATTGCGGGAAGTGGTGGAATT